>Ga0209184_1000068_pt1 | contig 134952 bp, 110 predicted proteins | sample EN8Hudsemesocosm_2_FD_184627 | JGI IMG/M metagenome (GOLD analysis project Ga0209184, IMG submission 184627) | Methane-oxidizing microbial communities from mesocosms in the Hudson Canyon - EN8C Hudson Canyon (SPAdes) (version 2) | ecosystem: Environmental > Aquatic > Marine > Cold seeps... | reverse complement strand
TGTTGGCTCCCCGAGCTGGGCTCGAACCAGCGACAAACGGATTAACAGTCCGTTGCTCTACCAACTGAGCTATCGGGGAATGTCACAACGGAGCGCATATTATCTAGTTGAACTTCGGTCGTCAATAGCTGCTAGGTAAGAAAGTGAACTATTTTTCTATATTCTAAAAGAAGCTAGTAAAAGTGATTAAAAATACAACATAATGATGATGCTTTATCAGGCGTCTCTGTTTAACCTTTAAATTTAGTTATTACCCGATTCAGGTATTTTAATTATGAGTTATAGCCCATCTTGGTGGCTGAGAAATGGACATTTTCAAAGTATTTATCCGTCGGTATTTAGACGCTTAGATGATCGTTCCTTTGTTAGAGAGCGAATAGAAACTCCAGATGATGATTTTTTAGACTTGGATTGGGTTCGTTCTGGTCATAAACGCTTGGTTGTGTTGACGCATGGTTTAGAGGGGCATAGTCGTCGTCCTTATATGCTTGGAATGGCTTCGGCGGCAGCAACGCATGACTGGGATGTGCTTGCTTGGAATTTTCGTTCGTGTAGCGGCGAACCAAACAGGCAGTTGTCGTCATACCACAGTGGTGCGACGAATGATTTGGAGACCGTCATTAATTATGCAATGACAAAGTCTTATAAAGAGATTGCTTTGGTGGGGTTTAGTATAGGCGGTAATAAAACATTAAAACACCTTGGGTTGGGTGGAGAGGCTTTATCATCAAAAATACTGGGAGCGGTCGTTTTCTCGGTGCCTTGTGATCTTGCAAGTAGTTCAAAGCAACTTGCTCAGACTAAAAATGTAATTTATATGAAAAATTTCTTAGGCAGTTTAAAGCAGAAATTAAGAGATAAAAAAGAATTATACCCTCACCAAATTGATTTGACGAACTTTTCAAAAATTAAAAACTTTTATGATTTTGACAGTAAATACACTGCGCCGATGAATGGTTTTGCTAGCGCAGAGGAATACTGGTTAAAAAGTAGCAGTAAACAGTACATTGAGTATATAAAAGTACCTACTTTAATGGTGAGTGCTAAAAATGATCCATTTCTTACGCCTGAATGTTTTCCTTATGAAATGGTAAAACGTAATTCTAGGGTGGTATTGGAAACGCCTGAGTTTGGTGGTCACGTTGGTTTTATGAGTTTTAATAAAAGTAAGCGTTATTGGTCTGAACAACGTGCAATTGACTACCTGAGTTCTCTGAGTCAGTTTTAAATTAAAGTGGGCGTGCTTAAAGCTGAATACTTAAAAGGTGGTGAGGAAGGTATTGGTTAGGTAATAAAATTGGTATATAGCCCACTTAATGTAAATAAATGAACAAAAGTAAAAAACTGGTTTGTTTGTGGGAAATAAAACGGTAAAATCGCGGACTTTCGGGTGTTAAGTAAAAGAGTATCGATATGAGTGTGTCAGAACGCTGGTTATTACCGGACGGAGTCGACGAGTTACTGCCTCCAGAAGCATGGGCTGTTGAGCAAATGAGACGATCTATGTTGGACGCTTATGCTCGTTATGGTTATGAGTTAGTGTCTCCACCATTAATTGAATATATCGAGTCTTTGTTAACCGGGACTGGGAATGATCTTGATTTACAAACATTTAAAGTAACAGATCAGTTAACGGGTAGAATGATGGGAGTAAGAGCCGATATCACGCCTCAGGTTGCTCGTATTGATACCCATTTATTAAAAAGTAAAGGTATTAGTCGCCTTTGTTATGTTGATACCGTTCTCCATACTCGGCCAGCTCACACACTGACTAACCGTAGTCCTCTACAGATCGGTTGTGAATTATTTGGTGAAGCAGGGCCTAGCGCCGATATAGAAATTATCTCTTTAATGTTAAATACGCTTGAATTAGCGGGTGTTAAACAAATTCATATTGATTTGGCGCATGTTGGTATCTACCGGGGATTGGTTGAATCAACCGAAATGACGAGTGAGCTAGAGTCCCAGCTATTTGATGCATTGAGCCGTAAATCGTTACCTGACTTAGATGCGCTTGCTGTTGCTGCAGAGAATGATAACTCTAAAGTATCGAATAAAGATAATGCCGTTGTCATTCGTCTAGTTCGAGATATTGCTAATTTAAGTGGTGGTATTGGAGCTTTGGATCAAATTCGGTCAAAGGTTGAAAAGCTAAAATCATTATTACCTTCCGTTGTTGATGCAATTGATGAACTTCAAGCGATCACTTTACAAATACAAAAACGCTTTTCGAATGTTCACATCGGCTTCGACTTCTGTGAGCTACGTGGTTATAACTATCACACAGGCATTCTATTTTCTGCTTTTAGCACAAGTTATGGGCATGCTCTGGCAAAGGGTGGTCGATATAACGAGATTGGAAAAGATTTTGGAGAGTCACGTCCTGCCACGGGATTCAGTGCAGACTTAAAGTCACTGGTAAGACTGGTAGAGAAATCCAGGATTGATTCAGCCGTTAAATCTGATGGTGTTTTGGCACCAGCCGGATCTGACGAGCCATTGTTAGAGAAAATTACAGCGTTACGAAAAACACAACGAGTGGTGCAGCAGTTAAGTGATCATGATACGCATGAAACATATAATTGCGAAAAACGTTTAGTACTTGAAAATAACGAGTGGCAATTAAAAGACTTGTAATGCTTGAGCGTGAATTGAAAAATATACAGATTTAGTACATGTACGTCGGATATTAATCCGTCCCTAAAGATATAACGAGAAGAGATATTATGGGTAAGAATGTTGTCATTTTGGGCACTCAATGGGGTGACGAAGGCAAAGGTAAAATTGTTGATTTATTGACTGAACAGGTCGCAACAGTTGCACGTTTTCAAGGTGGGCATAATGCCGGACATACCTTGGTGATTGATGGTGAAAAAACAGTATTACATCTTATTCCATCAGGTATCTTACGAGAGAACGTATCTTGCCTAATTGGTAATGGTGTTGTATTGGCGCCAGATGCTTTATTAAAAGAAATGTCAGAATTGGAAGCGAAAGGTGTTCCGGTTAAAGAGCGTTTAAAACTTAGTTTAGCTTGCCCATTGATACTGCCGTATCACGTAGCACTTGATCAGGCTCGTGAAATTGCGAAAGGTGCTGATAAAATCGGTACGACAGGTCGTGGTATCGGGCCTGCATATGAAGACAAGGTATCGCGTAGAGGTTTACGTTTAGGCGATTTGGTTGATGCTGAGTCATTTGCAGTAAAACTTAAAGAAGTGATGACGTATCACAACTTCGTATTGGAACATTTTTATAAAGTTGAGCCTGTCGATTATCAGAAAACTTTAACCGAAACATTGGAAATGGCAAAAGTGCTATTGCCAATGGCTATAGATGTAACTGATGTGCTACATGAATACCGTAAAAATGGTGAGAACATTCTATTTGAAGGTGCTCAAGGCTCCTTGCTGGATATTGATCACGGTACTTACCCATTTGTAACATCGTCTAACACAACTGCCGGTGGAACCGCGACTGGAAGTGGTTTTGGTCCAATGTACTTGGATTATGTATTAGGTATTACCAAAGCTTATACAACGCGAGTTGGTTCTGGACCTTTTCCAACAGAGCTGTTTAATGATGATGGTAAACACCTTGCAGCGAAAGGCCATGAGTTTGGTGCAACGACTGGCAGAGCGCGTCGTTGTGGTTGGTTTGATGCGGTAGGCTTACGTCATGCAATTCAAATTAACAGTGTGTCTGGAATTTGCTTAACTAAGCTTGATGTTTTAGATGGCTTAGAGAACATTCAGGTTTGTGTTGCTTACAAAACTAAAGCTGGAGAAGAATTAACGCGTCCGCCGCTAGATGGTCGTGGTTATGAAGATTTGGAACCTGTTTTTGAAACATTGCCAGGTTGGAGTGAGTCAACCTTAGGCGTTCAAAAATTAGAAAACCTTCCAGAAAATGCTCGCAATTATATTAAATATATAGAGCAATTAATCGAAGCGCCGGTTGATATTATTTCAACAGGCCCAGATCGTAATGAAACAATCGTTTTAAGACATCCTTTTGACTGATACTCTTTACAGGGGTGCATTAGTAATGCACCCCTGGTATTGCTGCTTTATTTAGATTTTGTTCTTAGTCTTTCTAATAGACTAAAGCATCTCACTGACTTCCTCTCGTGTATCTTGCGCATCAGCATAAACTTTATACTTGGTATAACAGGTAGTTTTACGCCAATATTGCGTGCTTCTGATAAACAGATATCAAGGTCTTTATGTATCAAGTCAACTGTTGATCTGGCGTTTAATTATTGTGTCTGAATGATTTTCCATTCCCTAGAATTGTAGCGTGCCCGTTAAAATAGTATCGACGGCTACTGGCAGTTAAACTCAGCTTGCTCGGAAAAAACCATTGTTGGTATAAACTATTAGATTGGTTATCCAATTAGTCGCGGGTAATAATTAGTTATAAATGTAAATGGTTTGTTGTAATTAAGGTCGTTATCAACAGCTAGGATTGGTTCTCTAGTGCAGGGAAATTTATTGTAAAGCTGGTTCCGTGTCCAAGTTCACTCTCTGTATCGATGGTGCCTTTGTGTTTGTCGACAACTACTTTTACAAAGTTTAACCCTAGGCCGGCCCCTTTTTCACCATTAATTTCGGTATGACGTTGACGGCGAAAGCGGTTAAAAATATAAGGTAGTTCAGTTTTATCGATGCCCAAGCCTTGATCGCTTATTTTAAGTTGTGCATGGCCACTCACTAAGTTAGATGTGATAGTGATGTTTGTTTCAGGCTTGCTATATTTAATTGCGTTAGACAATAAATTGGTAATCATACGTTCCATTAATTCAGCATTACCTGATAACCAGATTGAGTCGGCTTCTTCAAAAATGATTTTAATCTGCTTTGAGAGTGCAAAGTGTGACTGAGCATCAATACTATTTTCGATGGCATTTGTTAGATCGAATTCATAAAACTCTTGTTCAGCACTTTGCTCTGCGCGTGTTATCTGGAGAAATTGATCGGATAAATTTAAACTCCTTTTAGCGTGTTGCTCAATATCACCGATTAAATTGTTGTGCCATTCAATTCTACCTGTTTTTAATCCGTGTAGCATCGCTAGTTGTGATACAAGAGGTGAGCGTACATCATGTGAAAGGAAGTCAATTAGCTGGTTTTTTTCTCGTTGCTGCTGTCTGATTTTTGTAATGTCTGAAAGTGTGATCATCAAGCCTGCATCACTATCAATATCAACTAAAAACGGAACACAATGGATAAGTAAGTCCTTATCATTATGCTGGATTTCATCATTACTTTGTTCTCCTGATATCAGAGCTTGACCTATGTGCTCGATAATTGCGCCATGAAGGGTTGGGTCGAATAATGAATGTATTGGTTTGCCAATTAGATCTTGTTCTTCTTTATTTAACCACGTTAATGCTTTGCTGTTGCAGAATACTATAATGCCAACAGGGTTTGTTACGATGACAGCGCCAGGCATTTCTTCAAAACCTTTAGTGATAAATGCTCGCATGTCTTGCATTGAGTTGATTGCATCTCTAACTTGTGCAATTCGACCTGCAATACGTTCATAGTAGCGTCTATTCTTACGGTTAGGTGGTGAGAGTAAATTTAGTTTGTCAAGGAATTCAGTGACATTTGCTCTGTTGTTATCAGTGCTTTCAGATTTATCCCAAGAGAACCCAAGCTTAAAGGTGTCTCTTCCTTGTTTAAGTTTTATCCAGCTGTCCTGTTTTGAGTGTTGCCAATGACCTAATAATTTGATTTTAGTTTTCGTTAAGTGTTCTTTTTCATAACTATGTAGCGTTAAATTATTTTTTATTAGCAAATAATGTTGAGGTTTTAATAGTGCTGTTAATGAAAGAAAAACTTTTTCGATTGGATGCTGATCTAACTTTCTAACGTCGATGTTCTGTTGTTTGGTTAGTCTGGAAAGCTCATGATTTAAAAAACTATTGAGATGGCGCATTCTTTGCCAGCTCCATAAGGGGTATGCGATTAATATTCCAATGACACTATTTATAGGCGGGAACCACGTATGATCATAAGCTATTAATAAATAGCTAAATACGATTACGAGACAAACCAGTAGTGCTGTCGAAGGCATGACATAAGTAGGTTTCAATCGAGGAAATAGCAAAATAGGAATCATAATAAAAGCAAACGTTAACAAGTAACCCCAAGTAGAGGATACAGGCTGAATTGTGGTGTTTGTCATCAATGCAGAGTAGGCATTCGCATGTAATTCAACCCCTGACATAGGCGTTGTTGATTTTGATACTGGCGTCGGAATAATGTCGCCTAAACCAGCTGCGCTAGCGCCTATTAATACTGTTTTGTCACGGAATGTTTCTGCTGGGACTTGGTCTAGCATGACGTCAAGATAGCTATAAGTTGGGAAGGTACCCCCTGGTCCCGCAAAAGGGATGAGTCGATACTGTGTTTTTACGGACATGTAGGGGGCAGTTTTTATGCTTTCGACTTCCCTGATGTACTTAATCATCGGGTTGATTTCAGTCGCCATCGCCATCGAAATACTAGGCCAGTATGCATCGCCAACACCAGAGTTTAAGTATAGTCCGCGTGCTAAGCCATCTTCATCAATATCAACATGAACATGACCTAGACTTTTTGCCGACTTTACCAATTCAGGAATCGGTAGTATTTCTGAAAGAGTATTTCCATGGCTTAATGGATTAATGTGTAGGGGTAAAATTACATGTCCATTATGTTTAATTGCACGTGCGAAGACGGCATCATCTTCGGGGTATATCGCTCCTCTTTCAGAAAAAATAATATCGAAAGATATGAGCGCAGCGTTGTACTCAGTGAGTTTGTCTATTAGTTGAGCATGAACTCCTCGTCGCCAGGGCCATTGACCTATGCCATTTAGGCTTTTCTCATCAATGGCAATAATAACTGTATTTGGGTCAATTGGTGCAGGTGCGACGTTGATAGCAATATCATAGGCGAGTAAATCTAAGCGTTTAGCTGCTTGAGCATATATAAGTAAGCCGCTGATAAATAATAAGGCAAGTGTGAGGAGATATTGTTCATAAGGGCGAGGGTCATTTAGCTTAGATGACATGGTGTAGCTGTTGCTAGTCCTTTTTATAATTGTAGAGGGTGTTGCAGATATCCTTATGAAAGCTTTAGGTTGCCTTAGGCGATCTGCTTTAAATTTTAATCCCTAATATATAACTCTTTGATGGGCCCATACTCTGAAGTATAAAGTCCATCGCTATTTCCTTTCACTCTAGCATAGTAGCGTTTCCCTGGGCTAAGCCTTAAGTGTGCTTTCGTTTTTTTAATTATTTCTTCTTTTAATATTTCTTGAAAGTTACTAGAGTCAGATACCTGTAAAGTATAGCCTTTGGCATGATCAATGTTTCCCCAAAATAACCCCACCTGATTTTCAATATAATTAACGCTTAAAATTTTAACAGGTTCGAGCAAACCACGAACAGTTAATTCCCGAGTAGGGCTTGTGCTTTCTTGGTTGTTATTGGCTAACCCAATAACTCGCCAGAAATAATTTCCCGGTGCTAAACCTCTACTCAATGATGTTTGTGTTGAAGTGTTAAAATCAAATTTTGTTAATATTCTTTTAAAGTCATGATTATCCGATAACTCTAACTTCCCTTTTATATTTGAGCCTTTAAACAGCCAAGAAAATTTAGGTTTAGCTGTATCAATAATACTTCCATCAAGTGGTGCGAGTTGTTTGGCTACTTCGGTAGCAACATTGATGGATAGCATAGAGTCTTGATTGAATCCTGCAAAGCCTTTTTCATTAACGGCACGCATAGCGACTTGGTAATCGCCATTTTTAACGTTATCTAACGTGACTTCAGGTTTATTGGTCATGGTTGTCTGAATTAATTTATTCCGACTGTCAGAAAGTTCGTAATGATAGCTTTTTGATGTTGCTTTGCCTTTCCATTGTAGGGTTGTGGGAAGGTCTTTTATTACATTTTTAGCGAACAGAGCCTCAGGTGCAGCAGGAAGAGTGCTTCTTTCAATTGTTGTGCTACCTTGTCTGATACGGGCACCTTCTCCAGAGTTAACGATTGCATTGCCGTATTTATGGCTAAATTTTACGGAGCCTTCTGTGACTTCCACTTTAGTTTCTTGAGGCGTGGTTTCTAAGCGGAATTTAGTGCCTCTAACCGCTGCTACGGCTGACGGAGTAGTGATTTCGTAACTGGAGCCTTTTACTAGTGGTGTTACTTCGGTCGATAAAGAACCTTTTTTTAATCGAAGGTGAGTATCGACCATGCCTGTTTTTCCATAATGGGATAACTTATTGAAGAAGAGGTTGGAGTTCTTTTCTAAGCGTATAAGGGAACCATCAGCGAGTTTAATTAAAAGCGTGGCATTTTTGGTTGCTACTTCATCACCGACATAAACGGACATGTTAGCTTTTAAAATTTTAAAATAAGTATCTTTGGTTCTCTTGATTTGTGCACTGCCAGAGATTGACAAAATTTTTGCTGGTTTTGGCTGTTGTTTTAACCATTGTATTGGTACACGAATGATCGAGCCTGGCTCAAGAGAAGCAACATTATCAATCCGGTTGTGCCGTACTAAGTCTGTCCATGTGTGTTTAGAATTGAGCAGATCTTTGCTTACCTTTTGAAAATTATCTGACGGCCTTAAGGTGTAATGCCATTCTTGACTCTTGCTTCCTTTTTCTTTAGAGACTGTATTGGTTGAAAGGGTGCAAGCGAATAATGCACAGCATAGTAATACAAAATATTTTATATTTGCTGAAACGTTTGAACTCACTTGCATTTACTTCTCCGGATGGTTACTTTTAGTAGCTTACTTCATATGAAATTTATTCGCTTACACGTTCTAATCGATAACCATGCTGATAAATTGTTTTAACTCTAAAGCCATTCTCAGGCTTAATATTTAATTTTCGTCTTAAGCGGCTCATGTGTGTGTCGACGGTTCTTGTATTGATATTGCTTGAAATTCCCCAAACTCTTTCGAGTAAAAAATCTCTTGAAAGTAAACGTCCGATGTTTTGGAACATAAAGACAGCTAAATCAAAATCTTTATCTGTTAGTGTAATATCTTCGCCACTTGAAATAATTGTTCGTTTACTCAAGTTGATAACGTATGGACCAATGACAATCTCTTCCTGCTCTTCAGTTTCATTGCCAGTTCTGCGGCTAAGAGCGTTTAATCTTGCTTTAAGTTCGGCTGGGCGCGCAGGTTTAACTAGGTAGTCATCTGCGCCCGCATCGAGTGCCGTTACAATATCATTTTCACCGTCTTTTTGAGTTAAAAATAAAACTGGAATTCTCCAGCTTAATTCTGACCGAATTTCCTTTAATACTTCGGTGCCTTCCATGTCAGGAAGTTGCCAGTCTAAAATTAATAAATCATAACTATTATGTAGTACGGCATAAGCAAATGACTTTCCTGTATGAAAGTAATCACAGCCGTGTCCATCTTCGACTAACAGCGCACTTAAATTTTTGGCTTGTTCAATTTCGTCTTCAAGTAGTGCGATTTTCATTTATTTCCCCTATCTTTACCCTTACGATTTATTACGTAATTTTGTTTTTGTATTATTTTTCAGTGTAGATGCTTTTTCATATTTTCCGACTTTTCTTTTTATATTCAATAGTTTCTGCTTAAGGTATCTATACCGCTCTATATTTATCTTCGCAAAAAAATCTTTCTCAATCATTAATAACACTGTGAAGCTTTGTAGTTGTTTTGTATTTATATGAAATCCCTCGCTTTATGGCAGAAGAAGCAGTAGTATTTTTGGGAATATATATCGAATGGGCAGTATATAAACAAGGAGTTCTGCATGGATCGACAAAAAAAAATTCAGTCAATGGTGAGTGCCGAAATAAATGTGGCGTACCTCGATTTGATCAACGAGAGCCATAAACATAGTGTTCCGGAAAATTCCGAAACGCATTTTAAACTTACTCTGGTTAGTAGTGATTTTGACAATATGTCTAAAGTGGCGCGGCATCAAAAAATATATGGAGCGGTTAGTGATTTGATGCAAGAGGGCTTACACGCATTAGCCTTACATACATTCACTCCTGATGAGTGGGAGTTATCCAAGCAGCAATCACCTCAATCACCTGATTGTATGGGTGATTCAAAAGGAGCTTAATGTGAGCCAGTTTTTTCAAATACATCCAGAGAACCCTCAAGTTAGGTTGATTCGACAGGCGGTTGATATTATTGAGCAAGGCGGCGTGATTGCTTATCCAACGGATTCTGCTTATGCGCTAGGTTGTCATTTGGATGATAAACGCGCTGTAGATAGAATTCGTCAAATTCGAAAATTAAGTGATAAGCATAACTTTACGCTAATGTGCCGTGATCTTTCTGACATTTCAACGTATGCCAAAGTCGGCAATGTACAGTATCGTCAAATTAAAGCACATACCCCAGGTGCTTTTACTTTTATCTTAGATGCAACAACTGAGGTACCAAGGCGTTTAATGAACCCTAAACGTCGCCAGATTGGTATTCGTATCCCCGACAATCAAATTGCACTAGCTTTACTAGAAGAGTTGGCTCAGCCTTTAATGAGTACGACGTTAATACTTCCTGGTGACGATGACCCTATGACTGACCCTTATGATATTCGCTCAACTTTGGAGCATTCTTTAGATTTAGTTATTGATGGTGGGTTTTGTGGGTTTGATGCGACGTCTGTTGTTGATCTGTCAAGCGAGCCTCCTGCTGTTATCCGAGAAGGCTGTGGTGACGTCTCTGCTTTTACGTAACAGATCTTAGGCTTAGGCATTTAAAGTAAAGTGGTAGTTGTCACTATTTAGTGATGAATCATTATAAGCATTGATTGACCCTACTGAATCGTTGGTTGAGCTTTGTACAGTATCTTTCATTGCTGTCGTATTTCTTAATGTATCGTAGCGGTGGGCGATATCATTAAGTTTGTTGTATTCATTATCTTCACTAATAAGAGAATTGAATAAGTTATTTCCTACACCGTAGGCGCTTGATAATTTCACAACATTATCGACGTAATTAAGTGTAGGTTGTTGTTGGCTCAGACGGCTAAATGAGTCTTTAAAGGTCTCACTATTATTAAGGTCATCATTAATTCGCTCAATGTCACTTTGAAGTAAGGCGCCTTTAATAGACACATTACCAAACATGTCTTTCTCGACTTTTAATTGAGTATTAGCACTTAATTTGTACTCAGCAAGTTTGTTTTTTAAGGTTTCTTGTACAATCGCATTATCTCGTCCCAATTCATTTTTGTACGCTTCAACTTTTACTTTTTTTAAATTCGGGTTAGTTTGTAACCTAAGAATTGTGACATCATCGTCAGTGAGATGTTTTTTATCTTTTGCTGCTGTAGGCCCAGAGCCTGTATTTGACTCTTGTTGTCTAAGATTCTGAGGTATTTGAAGTGCTTGTTCTGTTGATATATGTGCCATAGTCTCGTCCTCTTTCATTCCATGATAGGCAAAGCGTGTCCGGTTTTTGACGCTTTTAGATATTGAATCGATTTATTTTAATTATTAGCAATATCAATACCAATAGAAGACATTTTGGAAAAGTTGAAGAGCTTGGTGTTTGAAATATAGCGAAAAGTTGGTGAAGAGACAGGCTCCGCACCAATTAGTAGAAATAGTTAATTTTACAGGTAATTAACTAATGGTCTTGATGAGTATGCAAACGTTGAAAGTAGATAACTAATAAAATAGGTAGAGTAATAACAATGGTTGATAAATCGTAGCCTGTGGTTGTACCTTTTAATAAGCAATGGGTTAGAAACATAAATAGGTCTAAAGTAACTAATCCAAAAAAAGCGCCTGCTACATATTCATTTTGTGAGGTGGGTAAATTAGCTGTCTGCTCACTCATGTTGTTCTCCTTTCATATATTATTTTTAGAGTTTGAAAACTTAATGCGTTGAATCAACAGTATAGCGATGAAAGTTTAATTACTACAAGATCATTTTATCAATATGTTTAAGCTTGGCTTTAGTTTTAGGTATTTCTATTATTAACTTGAGGTATTTATTCAGTGGATTTTATGAATGTGTATGTTTTATTTTATGCAGAGCTAAGAGCAAGAACTGGGTCGCTTTTATTTATAGGGCTGAATTAATATAGACCAACAACATTATATATAACATAAAGGTATGTTTGGGTATGTCAGCGATCGAAGTGCATAAGCATTATAAAAATATTTCAAAGGCGATTGAATATTTAAGTGAAAATAGGGCGCTTCAGCCCAATTTAACCGATGTCGCTAGTTATGTTGGTATCAGTGAATTTCATCTGCAGCGTTTGTTTTCAAATTGGGTTGGAATTTCACCAAAGCAGTTTCTAATGTATCTCACACAGGATTATGCAAAATCGCAGCTAGAAAAATCTAGCGTTTTGCATGCAGCATTAGACAGTGGCCTTAGTAGTGCTAGTCGATTACATGACTTAATGATTCAATGTGATGGTGTTACGCCTGGGGAGTTTAAGAAAAAAGGAAGTGGGCTTGAAATTGATTATGGCATACATGAAACACCCTTTGCATTTTGTCTTATCGCGACAACAAAGAGGGGGATCTGTAAATTGGCTTTTTTTGATGATTTGCGTGAATCTGAGTTTTATATTCACGAGCTTAAATCCGACTGGCCAAATGCAAATATTTATTCACAACCAGAGGTAACTAAGCAATTAATCGATCGGATTTTTGCTCGAAACAAACAATCTGATTCAATCTTATCCATTAAAGAACAACCATTGCACCTCTACTTAAAAGGCACTCCGTTTCAATTGAAGGTCTGGGAAGCTTTATTAACAATACCTAATGGTGAGTTATGTTCATATCAGCAACTAGCAGACTCTATAGGCGCGACGTCTAGTGTTAGGGCTGTTGCTTCTGCGGTAGCAAAAAATAATATTGCTTATTTGATTCCATGTCATCGTGTCATTAAAAGTACCGGAGCATTTAATGAATACCGATGGGGGGCGTTGAGAAAAAAAGTTATGATATCCAAAGAGGCTGCATTAGCATTAGGTGATAGATAGTGAATATTGATCTATTAGTAATCGATAGCTTTTAGTGATGTTTTGGTAGGAAAAATGAAATGATAGCAGCAGTAATGATGAAGAGAGATGAAACAATTAAGCAAATTGCCAAACTATAGTGTTGGTAAAGAAATCCAGATAATAAGGTGCCTATTAATCTACCTGCCGCATTCGCCATATAATAAAAACCTACATCAAGAGAAACTCCGTCTTCTTTTGCGTACGCAATAATTAAATACGAATGAATGGATGAATTAATGGCAAAAAAAGCACCATAAATAAGTAATGCCAATACTAAAAATTCGGATGTTAAACCGACGGAAAACTCAAAATATGAAAGTAATGCAGTAATGATAATTAATGGTAGCGCCCATACGAAAGTAGAATAGCCACTAGGTACCTTTTGATAAGTCGCTTGGGTGATTTTTGGTGAAAATGATTGCACTAAACCGTAAATTATTATCCAGATGGCGAGTAGCGTACCTACTTCCAAATGACTCCAAGACAAGTGAGCTTGTAAATAGACAGGTAATGCAACGACAAACCAGATGTCACGCGCTCCAAACAAAAATAAACGCGCAGCAGATAAACGATTGATTTGGGGGCTCTTTGAGAATAACGTTTTAAATTTTGCCTTGAAAGGACGTGTGCCTAAGTCGCTTTGTAGAAGGTACAAGCTGAAAATAAATGCGATACTTAGCATTATCACCATAAAGATGATCGCGCCTTGAAAACCAATAAAGCCAAGTAAAGCTGCTCCTAAAAAGAACCCAATTCCTTTTAAAGCATTTTTTGAACCTGTTAGTAATGCTATCCAGTGATAAAGTTTACTTTGAGCATCGTGGGGTATGAGAACTTTGATACTGCTTTTTGCGCTCATTTTGCTTAAGTCTTTAGCAATACCAGACAAGGCTTGCACCAACATAACGTAGGCGACCGTGAGTAAAGATGGAGGTAGGAGCAGCATTAAAAGAGCGATAATCTGGACTAATAGTCCTATTTTAAGTGTTAAATTTAGTCCTTTATGCGCAGCTAACCATCCACCAAATAAGTTGGTTATCATGCCAAAAAATTCATATAAAATGAACAAACTGGCTATTTCCAAGGCCCCGTAACCAAGTTGATGGAAATACAAGACCACCAACATACGTAAAGCGCCGTCTGTTAGGGTAAATGCCCAGTAGCAGGCAGTAACGGTTAAATATTGAGCGAGTTTCTTGTCCATAAAATCTATTGATTCAGTATATAGATTAGTCTACTTTTTGATCGTATTGCCAACTAAACAAACAAGTTCCATCATGCGGTTTACATATCCTGTCTCGTTGTCATACCAAACAAATAGCTTTAATTGAGTGTTATTAATGACCATTGTTAATGGCGCATCAATGATCGCAGAACGAGTATCGTTGGTGTAGTCAACCGAGACTAGAGGTTTGTCTTCATAACCGAGTATATTGGATAAATAATTTTGAGATGCTGCTTTGAGTGCGTTATTAACTTGTTTTTTTGTGACCGCTTGTTCAAGTTCAAAAACGCAATCTGTTAAGGATGCATTGGCTAGTGGGACCCTTACAGCTAGTCCATTTAAGCGACCTTTTAGTTCAGGGAAAATTTCAGCAATTGCAGTTGCTGAACCTGTAGACGTAGGGATAAGTGATTGGCCGCAGGCTCGAGCTCGTCGTAAATCACTATGATACTCATCAAGTATGCTTTGAGTATTAGTGATGTCGTGAATAGTTGTGATCGTACCGTGTTTAATGCCAAATTCTTTTTGAATGACATCAATAACGGGGGCAATACAATTTGTGGTGCAGGAGGCCGCTGTTACAATGTCGTGTTGATCAGCGTTATATAAATGATGATTAACGCCCATCACTATATTTAACGTCCCGTCTTTTACGGGCGAAGATACAACCACTTTTTTTATACCTTGCTCTAAATATGTTTGCAGTTTTTCTTTGTTTTTAAATTTACCTGTGCAGTCAATTACAATATCAATGTTTAGATTGTTCCATGGGGTGTCTTCAATGCATTTATTGGAAGAGTAGCTAATGGTCGTATCGTTAATGATTAGAGAAGAGTCTTGTGCTGAAACAGTATGCTCCCAAATGCCATGTACTGAATCGTATTTGAGTAAATGTGCAGCGGTTTCAGCGTTGCCTGCGATTTCATTGATATGAACAATCTCAAATGTTTCTTTGTTTCCATCGGCAGTGTTTTTATTAAAATCAGCGAGGTCCCAAGCGGCTCTGAGTGCCAAACGGCCCATGCGTCCAAAACCATTAATTGCAACTCGGATTGTCATTGATCACCTTGAATTAGTAGTGTTTCGGGAGTGGTTTTTAAGCAAAAGTTAATGGTTGGATGCAGTCTGGCTACATCTTGAGCACAATCAGCACACTGCTCAAAAGTTTGTCTTAAACTGATTAAAAAACAGTGTAAGGGGTGAGCAGGTGTCATTAGAGACAAGGCATAATATTGCCATTTTCCCTGACGGCGGCTTGTCACAATAGCCCCTTTTTTTAAGTAAGCTAGATGTCGTGAAACCACACTTTGAGGTAGTGCTAGTGTCGTAATAATATCACACACGCAAAGCTCTTCTCGTTGGAGAAGAAGGTTAACGATGCGCAGACGAACGGGTTCTGATAGCGACTTATAAAAAAGAGCGAGACTTGTTGTGTTCATTTTGTAAAGTATATTTGCTTAGACAAATATGAACAAGCGCTAAATTAACGATATGATTCAAATTATTGAATAGGTTTTATTTAAACCAGATAAAACTTGCGGATTAACTAGCTTGTAGGGGAGGGAAGTTATCTCTCAAGAAAATACTGCCTTTTTGGTTTGATTTTTCTTGAGAGCAAACTTGATCTTCGGCTTTTAGGAAATGATCAAAAGGTATTAACCCATATAATAAACAAGTTAACGTAATGAATGCTCTGCTAAGTATTGATTAAAACCAAGACGATGAATGCAATATTGATAACGCTGTCAAAGATCGCACCACTACAGTTGTTGTATAGGGTTGAAGCGATTCTTGCCTATAGCAATTGCTCGCTAAGGGTTGTGTTAGTTAGCGGAGCCAATTGTTTAATATCCTCAATTTAAGTAATGTAGGTGGGCTGCAGATTTAATGTTTTTATTTAAATTAAGTACAAACTGCGTATGTGGGTTTTTTATTAGAGCTGAAGAGATGTATTTAACTGAGTTTAGTCATTACCGTTTACTATTAGCCAATTTAAAGAAGTACAGGCTCTAAATGAAACGGGTGTTAAAAGTGTTTACTTTAATTTGTGAAGTGAAGCGCTATACTTATTACAAATAATTTAGATGTGACAATGGAAATATGAATACCAATGAGAAGTGATGAGTCTGTAGGGCGTACTAGCGAGGAAGCTTCGCTAGATGCCGTGTGTATTGCAAATAGCGCTCAATCGACATCTATCTTTCAACGCTTGTCATTTAGGATGGGGGTTGGAGGATGCTTATTCGTAGTTTTAGTTATGGCTGCAACTTACTATGTAGCTCAAACTCGCGGAAGAGAAGTAGTTGTTGAACAGGCGAATAAGCTAAACGCCAAAATAGGCGAGGCGATCGTACTTAAATTAAATGAGCGTTTATCCGCGACAGAGTCACTTACTACCTCCCTTGCAAACCTTGGTTTGATTTTACCTAAAGATGAAAACATGTTTCTTCGAGTGATTCCTAATTTAATTGATAATGCGGGGATGAAAAACCTAATCGCAGGAGGGGGAATCTGGCCTGAACCTAATGATTTTGATGAAGATGTTGAGCGTCGCTCTTTTTTCTGGGGGCGTAATGAGCATGGCGTATTAAAGTTTTATGATGAATATAATAATACTAAAGGTAATGGTTACCATCAGGAAGAGTGGTATGTGCCTGCTAGATATATGAAAAAAGGACAGGTCTATTGGTCAAAATCTTATATGGACCCTTATTCGCGTGAACCCATGGTGACCTGTACGGTGCCTATGTGGGATGAAGAGGGCTTTCATGGTGTGGCAACGATTGACTTAAAGCTTGCGGGGCTATCAGAGTTTATGGCTGAACAGGCTAGGCTAATTGGAGGTTATGCTCTGGCGGTTGACCGAAACAACCGTCTGTTGTCCTTCCCGAATGTTGATGAAAAATATTTTTTGTCTTCGAATGGTGAGAGTGACTTCCCGACAATGAAAGAGCTAGCGATGGATAATCCAGGCTTTGAAAACCTGTCAAGGATTCTCATAGACATTGATGAAGAGTTATTAAAAAAGGTTGATTTATCCAAAACCGAAAATTTATTTGAGTTGACGAATCGTATTGCTGCGGACTCATATCAAATTGATGTCCCTGAGGCATCGATGATTGCAGCAATGTTGTTAGGTGAGCGATATTTATTACAAGAGGAAAAACATTCTTTACTCTATTCCGACCCGATATTAAGGGAGCCCGTTTCAGTTCGAGTGTTTACGATGCTAAATACAAATTGGAAATTGGTTGTTGCAATGCCTTTAAAGTATACCGATGCGGTGGTATCGACTATTACAAATAGTATGTTAAGACTACTATTTATTCTGCTTGCATTATCAGCGATCATTTATGGCATTTTTTTTAAAGCAGCTTTTTTATTGCCTGTTAATAAATTGACTTCGCAGGTGCGAAAGCTCGTGAGTCGTGAGGACTACGTTACTAAACTAAATATTCATGGTGCTGGCGAGCTTTCGCAGTTGGCGGGCTGGTTTAATATTCGGACCACTCAGTTAAGTGATGCTTTAGATAAGTTGAATATCAAAAATACAGCTTTAGACGAGGCTCGTTTGGAATCAGATCAGGCGAATCGAACTAAAAATATATTTTTAGCTTCGATGAGTCATGATATTAGAACCCCTATGAATGCAATTGTAGGTATGTCCGAATTGCTGGGTAAAAGTGAGTTAGGCGCAGAGCAAAGTAATTATGCTCGGGTTATTAATTCTTCTGCTCAAGCATTGTTGTTACTAATTAATGACATAATGGACTTCTCTAAAATTGAAGCTAATCAACTAAATTTAGAAAAAATTGCATTTAATCTTCGTGAAACAGTTGATGATTGTGCTGATCTGATTGCTTTTCAAGCATCAGAAAAAAAATTAGAGTTTATTTATTTTTTATCTCCTGACATTAACCCTAATTTGATTGGTGATCCAAGCAGAATTCGTCAAATTATTTTGAATTTAGCTGGGAATGCGTTGAAGTTTACTAAGTCTGGGCGGGTTGAATTATGGATTGAGACAACGCATCAGGATGATGGAAATGTAAATTTACATGTAGAAGTTAGGGATACGGGAATAGGTTTATCTGCGTCCGCTAAAGAGAGTCTCTTTATGCCTTTTTTACAAGGGGATGATTCAATTACGCGTAAGTTTGGTGGTTCAGGCTTAGGCTTGACGATAAGTAAGCACCTGGCGGAATTGATGGGAGGAAGTATTGGGTATCGAAGTGTTGAAAATATAGGAACAACTTTTACCTTTAGCGTCAAACTTAAAGCTCAGTATAAATTGCAAGAAGTCTACCCTGAACACGTGGGCAGTCATGAAAAAAATATACTATTTGTTTTGAGTCAAAATCATTTTCAAAATGCGGTCATTGAGCGTTATGCTGAAGCAGCAAATTATGAATGTCAGATATGCAGCACATTGCAAAGCTGGTTAAGTGTTGTAGAGAATTGTGAGTCAAACTCATGTGTTAGTTTTTGTGGTGATCTTGGGTTGCTAGGTGATTTGGAGCAGTTATGTAAAACACTTCCGTCTGACCTTGTTCAACATAGAATGATTGTATTGAAATCACAAAACGATAATTCTTGGAGTGATTTAAAGATAAAGGTTCCTCAATTAAATATACTGCCTGTCACATTACCACTCAAGCTGGATGTATTTAATAAGCAATTAAATATGGATTCAGATGTAGAATTGAAAACTTCTAATGAGACTGTGTCGTTATCGCCACTCAATCACAAAAAAGTTTTGGTGGTAGAAGATAATAAAGTTAATCAACAGGTTATTATAATTATGTTGCGACACCTTGGTTTAAATGCTGAGGTTGTAAATGATGGAATTGAAGCAGTTGAGGCCTTGCAGAATAAATATTACGATTTGATTTTAATGGATTGGCAAATGCCTAGAATGGATGGTTTGGAAGCGACACGGCGTATAAGAGCGTTAAGTTTTGACACAAAGCCTGTTATTATAGCGGTAACAGCGAACGCTATGTCCGGTGATATTGAAAAATGCTTAGAAGCAGGTATGGATGATTATCTTAGTAAGCCTATTAGGCGCGAAAAATTAGCATCTACCTTGGAGAAATGGTTGGCGTAGTACTTATCTAAGTTTGCTTTAAATGCATAATTTAGGTTGCCGTATATACCCGTATTAATGTTTACGCTTTCAAATAAATAGTGCAATTTGATTAAGCTAAACAGATTACTACTATCAATAATTATTTAATTAACTCTCTCCTTTTTTGTCTCTATACTGCTTATGGCATAAACTTCTTTTTAAGTATTGAGTCGTTGTGGTATCCATTCAGAATGCTAACCTACGCCACGATGTTTACGTAATAGAATTCGGCAGTAACTATGCAGTAAAACTATCACGTAGTTAAATAATTAGTCAGTAAAAAATTAAAGGTAATCATGATTTTTTTAATATCTCCCGCGAAAACATTAGATTTTGAAACATCTAGTTTGACATCAAAATATACAGATGCTGCATTCTTGGCTGAATCCAAACAGCTTATAAATGTCATGCGTGATTTTGATTGGCAAGGGCTTCATGAGCTTATGGGGGTAAGTGAAAAAATCGCAAAACTGAACGTACAGCGCTTCCAAGATTGGGCGCTTCCATTTACAGAGCAAAACTCAAAGCAAGCAATTTTCGCGTTTAAGGGAGATGTTTATACAGGTTTGGCTGTGGAAACAATGACCATAACTGAGCTCGATTTCATTCAATCTCACATTAGAATATTGTCAGGTTTATATGGTTTATTAAAACCAATGGATTTAATGCAGGCATATCGATTAGAAATGGGTACTAAAATTAAATCAGACGGCTTTAGTAACCTTTATGACTTTTGGGGTGATAAATTAACCTCTAGTTTGAATAATGAACTAGGGGATGACGCTGTATTGGTTAACCTTGCCTCTAACGAATATTACAAATCGGTACAAGCTAAACAAATAAAGTCGCGGATCGTCACGCCTGTGTTTAAAGATTTAAAGGGTGGTAAATATAAAATTATTAGCTTTTATGCGAAGAAGGCACGTGGCTTAATGGTTCGGTATGCGGCAGATCACCAAATTTCAAATGTAGAAGCTTTAAAGAGCTTTAATTATGCGGGGTATTATTTTAGCGAAGAAGAGTCTACGGGGTCGAATTGGGTGTTCTTGCGTGATGCTGTTAAGGCTTAATGTTTACTTTTCTTAAAACTAGAGATAAATCTCCTGTTACTCCTGTAAGGGTTAAATTAAGGCAAGGCCTTCGTTACTCCAGGCTAGGGCTTAATTTATTGTCTGGAGGTGCGTTTATAGCGTCATGCTACAAATTTCCTTCTATTTCTAAAATAAAGTCTAAATATCTCAATGATTACGGAATATTTTCTTTTTGGGTGGGTGATTTGAATCACTCTATGAATGTGAAAGTTAATGTGACGGGAGAGATAATGACTGAGCAAGGTTTATTTGTTTCAAATCATATTTCATGGCTAGATACGATTGTATTATCTGGTATTAAGCCTTTAAGTTTTATAGCGCGGCATGACTTGGAGCACTGGCCATTTCTAGGAACATTTACCTCTCGCATGCAGTCCGTCTTTATCAATCGAGATAATAAATTTCATGCATATCGATCCATACCATCGATTGAAAAAAAATTGAATGAAGGTCGTTCGGTTCATGTTTTTCCTGAAGGTACAACATCCGTTGGAAAAACGGCTCTCCCTTTCTATTCTATGTTTTATGAGGCAGCTGTTCGTACTGGAAGGCCGGTTCAACCTGTCGTTATTAGCTATAGTGATGCCAGCGGAAAAATGTTGCCTGAACCGGCATACATTGATGATGACACATTTGGCGAAACTTTAGCTCGAATGTTTTTGGTTGATCAAATATACGCGCATGTTCATTTTCTTCCACCAATGGATTCTCGGATATTAGGAAGAAAGGAGATGAGTTCGCGTTCAAGAGATGAGATTCTTCAAAGACTACATAATAATTAAGGTTTCTTAAAAGCTTTTTTTCTTAACTTTCAAATCAGCTCTCACCTGTAATCATAAATAATATTGTAATGAATTTATTGCAGTCATTACCCTACTTATTAACACGATTTTGGCCATCTTATTTTATAAAATTCCAGTAGTGCAAAAACAATTAAAATAGGGAAACAGTAATATACTGATGGTCCACGATACGTGGGACTTTGTATTGCAAATAGGATTGCAGGGGAGGCTTGAACAGTATTTTGATTTGCCGATAAATTGTGGGGTGGTCGACCCAGGTGATGTTGATGAAGGTGTAGGCATAACAAACGCAAGCATGACAAGCGCAGAGATTGAAATTATGTAGGCACAAAAAAACCCGCAATAGCGGGTTTTATAATGCAGATCTTACATTAAGCTTTAGGGTAATCCCGCTTAGCATGACCTGTGTAAAGTTGTCTTGGTCTACCTATTCGGTAGTCGTTGCTTACCATTTCGTTCCAGTGAGAGAACCAGCCAATGGTGCGTGACATCGCGAAAATAACTGTAAACATAGACTCAGGAATACCAATCGCTTTTAGAATAATGCCCGAGTAGAAATCAACGTTAGGGTATAATTTTCTTGCTACAAAGTATTCATCTTCAAGAGCGATCTGCTCTAACCTGCGAGCAATCTTCAATAGAGGATCGTTTTCCATTCCAAGTGCGTTTAGAACTTCTTCACAGGTTTCACGCATAACTTTTGCGCGAGGATCAAAGTTCTTGTAAACACGGTGGCCAAAGCCCATTAAGCGGAAAGGGTCAGACTTATCTTTTGCCTTAGCAACAAACTCATCAATACGTGATTCGTCACCAATTTCGTTTAGCATTGTCAACACAGCTTCGTTTGCACCGCCGTGAGCAGGACCCCAAAGTGCAGCAATACCTGATGCAATACACGCAAATGGGTTGGCGCCAGTTGAGCCAGCTAAACGAACAGTTGATGTTGAAGCATTCTGTTCATGATCAGCGTGAAGCATAAAGATTTTGTCCATTGCTTTTGCAATAACAGGGTCAATCTTTTCATCACCGGCTGGTGTGCTGAACATCATGTGCAAGAAGTTTTCTGCGTAATCAAGATCATTGCTAGGGTACATGAAAGGTTGACCAATCGAGTACTTGTAGCACATTGCTGCAATTGTTGGCATCTTGGCGATTAAGCGGAAACCTGCAATTTCACGATGTTTCTCGTCAGATATGTCCATCGTGTCATGGTAAAATGCTGATAAAGCACCAACAACACCGCACATGATAGCCATAGGGTGAGCATCACGTCTGAAACCTTTAAAAAACTGATTTACTTGGTCGTGAACCATTGTGTGATTGCGTACAGTTGCTCTGAAGCTCTCGTCTTCTTCAGGAGTAGGAAGCTCTCCATGAAGTAGCAAGTGGCATAGCTCTAAATAGTCAGAGCCTTCAGCTAGTTGTTCAATAGGGTAGCCACGGTGTAACAATACACCTTTCCCACCATCTATATAGGTGATTTTTGATTCGCAAGCCGCAGTGGATACAAACCCAGGGTCATAGGTAAATACGCCTTCAGATACGAGGCCTCGTACGTCTATTACATCTGGGCCTACAGAACCAGAATAAGTGGGTAAATCGATGGTTTTTCCATCAACCAATAACTGAGCTTTTTTATCAGTCACGGTGGTCTCCTGTAACTTTGAAAGGGATTGGCCAGAACAGATTATTCATTTTATATTTTTCTAAATGAATAACTTCTGGTCGACTAAAAAAGTATGGGCATTATGCCAAATAGATTGACTATAGTCACGTATGGTTAATCAACCAACACGAAGTAACGTAAAGAAATTGTGAATCTACTAGCATTAGTTAAATTTCGTGTTCTAAATTGATGCATTAATGGTTGTGAAAGGCCAAAGTGGTGCAATTTTTTAGAGTTCTAATAATAACTGTTTGTTCTGCCGAGCCATATGTATTGATACTTAGGGCTGCATAACTATAGAGCTTGAAAATAATTTGTCAATTCTGTAAACCGTGAGAAACGCATAAGGTCAAATTCATATCTATTAAAACTAGTTAAATGAGTAATAGGGCTTGATAGTGATAAAAGCAAGCATTCAGTAGAACTCTTGCTACACTTTTATAACTAACGTTTTAAAGTTACCGGAGAAAGTTCTGAATGAAAGGGTTGAATGGGTGGATGCGTGTGTTGGAATCGAACCAAGCTGCCGTGTTATCAACATTGCTTACTGAGCTTGATCGTATTACGACTTCTGATGACAGTTCGGGGATGCAACTCGCCGCAGTGATTCTTAAGGATTCAAGCCTAACATCTAATATCTTACGTGTTTCAAATTCTGTTTTTTATAACCCTAGCGGTGTTCCAGTGACAACGGTGAGTCGTGCTGTCATTAATATAGGTTTTAAAAATATTCGATCTGTATGTATGTCATTAAAAGTATTGGAAGCTATATTAAAAGATAGGCCTTCACCAATGCTTGTATCCATGTTGGCTAAAACGTTACATGGAGCCACTCAAGCCAAAGCGCTTTGTAAAGATTTATCTTATACGACTCAAGAGGAGGTGTTTGTCGCATCATTGTTGAGTCATTTGGCTGAGTTATTAATACAAGGCACTACTGATGACGAAGTTAGATTGATGAATAAGGATGTCAATGCTGAGTCAACTGATGAGCAGAAAAATCGTGCGGCAGAGAAGCATTTAGGGGTAAGTTTGACGCGTTTATCTAAAACATTGATGAAACAATGGCGCATAGAAGGTTTGGTACATAAAGTATTGTCCAAGCCTGAGGAGCCTGAAAGAGTGGTTGAGGCTGTTATATTAGGGGATGAAATTAGTAGAGCTGCTCTTTTTGGTTGGAACTCGTTGGAATTTCAAGATGTCATGAAACGAGTGGCAGATTTTAAAGGTATCAGTGTTAAAGAGGCTCAAGAGCATTCTATCGGCGCAGCTGATGAAACCGCAAAGTCTATTAAAGAGTTTGGCAATGGCACGCTAACTGAATATATACCCAGCAGTACACATAAAGTCGCTCGGCATTCAGGTGAAAATAAGCAGCAACTCAAGTTACTTGAACCAAACGCTGAGGTTCAGTTAAAAGTTCTGCAGGAAATTACTGAGCTAATGATGGGTGCATTCAATATTAACACTGTATTTAAGACTATTTTGAAAGGTATTCACCATGGTGTGGGTGTAGAGCGTGCGACCTTGGTGATTTTTGATAAAAGTCATCAAAAACTTGTTGCAAAATACGTGGTGGGTAAGGGTACTGAAAAATGGGGGGAGCGGTTTGTTCTTCGTTATGAGCGCAGTCTATCTGGCTTTCTATATAATTTATTTGAAAGTGATCAAGCTGTTTGGATTGGAGGTGCTGAGCATAAAAAAATTACACAGTTTCTCACGCCTGAGTACCAAGGAATCACTGGGCAAAAAGACTTTTTTATAGCCCCACTAACAGCGCAGGGTAGAAGGGTAGGTGTGATTTATGCCGATATGGGGCTTAGCTCAAGGCCTTTAAACAAAAGTTATTTTGCTGGATATAGCCAGTTTATCCAGCAGGCTAAATTAGCGTTAAATATTCTTGCTAATAAATGAGCTAGCTGTTCGTTAAGTCCACATAAATCGTTAGCTTTTGTCCCGGTTGTAAATATTTTTTCTTGTTGAGCTTATTCCATACAATCAGGTTGTTAATGCTTACACTAAATTTGTTAGCAATTTTTGCAAGTGAATCGCCTTTTCTAACCCGATAGCCAATGCGTTTGATCATATCTCGTTTTTTGGCAAATAGTGCTGGTAGCTTTGTTGCAGGGCTGGTCGCAGAGTTTGTATTTGCTTTTGACCAGATTAAAAGTTTCTTTCCTGGTCTAAGAACGTCTGTAGGTGCCATGCCATTCCACTTTGCCAGTGATCTGACGCCTACTTTATGTTTGAGCGCTAAGTCCCAAATTGTATCGCCAGTTTTCACTTTGTAATAAAGTTTAGTGCTTCCTTTACTGCCCTTTAAATTGTTTTGTTTGTTTGAAAGCCTATTTTGCTGGCTTAGGTCGTAGTAACTTTTACCTTTTGAAGCGATTGGAATGAGTAATTTTTGTTTAACACGAATCATGTTCGATTTTAAATGGTTCACCTGCTTGATTAACGTAGGTGTCGTATTAAACTTTTTAGCGATTACGCTTAATGAATCCCCATTACGTACGCTGTAGCGGTTCCAGTTTAGACGCTTTTTCGGTGGTAGAGTTTTTAAGTTTATAGTGAACTCATCAGCTTTATTTATAGGGATTAGTAGGCGGTGGGGCCCAAGTGGGGAGCTGGCCCATTGATTGAAACCAGGGTTCAATTTGTAAATTTCATTGATGTCTATATCTGCTAGTGAAGCTGCTTGGGCAAGATCAATTTGGGCGCCTGTTTTAACAATTTTAAAATAAGGCTTATCAGGAATGGGGGGAAGGGCGCTGCCATATCCTTCTGGGTTTAAAACTAATTTTGATAATGCGAGTAATTTAGGTACATAAGCTTTGGTCTCTTTGGGTAATTTAAGCGACCAAAAGTCTGTTCTTTTACCAAGTTTCTTATTTCTTCGAATAGCCTTGCTTACTCTTCCAGAGCCAGAGTTATAAGCAGCCAGAGCGTGAAGCCAGTCGCCATCAAAACGTTTATTTAAATAGCTTAAATAATCCAGAGCAGCTTTGGTAGAGGCTGGCACATCTCTTCGTCCGTCGTACCACCAGCTTTGATGTAGACCATAAATCTTACCTGTTCCGGGAATAAACTGCCAAAGACCGGATGCTCGACCATGACTATAGGCAAAAGGATCGTAAGCACTTTCTACAAAAGGGAGTAGTGCAAGTTCCATTGGTAGATCTCGTTTTAAAATCTCTTCAACAATGAAATGCATGTAACGCGCCGAGCGTTTGAAGGTCCGGTCCAAATAATTAGGGTTCCTTACATACCAATTAAGTTGGTTGGTAATTCTTCTATTTTCAAGTGTTAAGTCTAGCTTGAAGTTATTTCTAACACGGTCGAGCAGGTTAGCGTTTGTTTTAACTTTAGGTGCCGTGTTACGAAGTTCGCGTAGTTCGCTGTTGACTCGGGACTGCAGTTCGTTTGAAGGTGTGATAAAACCATATTCTGAATAATCTTCCAGTTCAGGGTTTAAGGCATCTTGGGTGTTAAGCCTTAAAAGCTTATCAACGAGTGCATTTATTTTGTGGGCGTCTTTATTGGTATATTCGATTTCTTTCTCAGTAGGAGAGGAGGAAGCCGTTTCTTTTGGTTGATGGTAAAAAAAGCTTTCTGTATTTAATTGCTTCTTGCTACTCGATTTACTGCTTTTAACTATATCCTTATTTTTATCAGAGGTTGATTTATGAGTTATAGCTGAGATCGTTGTTAGTTGTTTCGTTGTTGCTGCAGTCGGCTGAGACGATTCAATTGAGCTGTCAAGAGCGGTTAGCCCTTTTTGCATGGGAGAAGTATTATTTAGCAAGTCGTTAGAATTGACTACTTCTTGTGTATGACCAAGTGTTTGGTCAGCTTGGCTTGTGCTCAATTGGTAATTTGAGCAAGCAGCGATGGATATAAAAAAACTAAATACGAGTATATAGCGCATAAAAGCGATGAATCTACAGTTGAGTGTGAAAAAGGATTCAAAGTCTATGGGTATCTATGAATAGGGTCAACGAGCAAATGAATTATGAGCATTAAATTTAATCAATAGGTTGGTTATTAATACTACAATTCTTCATTATTTTTTTATTAAAACAGATCTTTTGCTTTTCGTGTCGCAGCAAAAATGGACTGAGGGTCAGGTATCAACCTGTGATTTTTTATCTGTAGGCTTAGTACTAATTCACGGTCTTGTGTTCTTAAGAAAGGGTTGATTTCAAGCTCAAGTCCTATTGTAGAAGGGAGAGTAGATTCATTATTAGCTCGTTTGGCTACACACTCGGCTTTATATGCTTGTAGCGCTTCATTGTTTGGCATTAATGACTGCGCAAACTCAAGGTTGGTCAGCGTGTATTCATGTGCACAGTAGACTTCGCATTCACTAGGTAAACTAGAAAGTTTGCCTAGTGAATGGTGCATTTGAGAGGCGCTTCCCTCAAATAACCTACCGCAGCCGCCTGAAAATAAGGTGTCACCACAAAAGAGCCAAGGGGTTTTATGTGTTTGATCAGGCTTTGAATAAAAAGCAATGTGGTCTAGTGTGTGGCCCGGTACTTCTAGAATTTTAAACTCAGTGCCTAAACAGAAAAATGAATTGCCCTCAATATATTCTTGATCGATAAACTTTAGTTTACAATTTTTTGAACCTGCATGACTAAAACCATAAACTCGAGCATTTGTTTGATATTTTAAGTCGGCAACACCGCCAATGTGATCAGGATGATGATGAGTAATCAAGATACCCGTAAGTTGAAGTTTTTGCGTGTCCAAAAAGTCTAGTACCGACTTGCTACAGCCGGGGTCAATTATAATGGCTTGTTTGCTATGCTCATCAACAATGCACCAAATGTAATTATCAGAGAATGCAGGTATCGCAATAACTTTTAACATAACTTACCTTTTGAAACTGGGTTGAGCTTGGGTTCTTATAGGTATAGTCTCATAAGATTGATATTGAGAGTTATTTAGTTCAATTGAGATATTTATTTAACATATACCATCAAGGCATGTTAAATATTTATTAGCATTTTGAAAATTTGGGTTGATTGTGCATTCTAATCTTATTAGAAATATAGTCTTTATACTTTAGAAGGCTTCTATCTAAATTAAGGGGGATATGAGGGCTGTGAATAGTGGATTAAAGACATACCCAGTTATTGTTCAAAAAGAACTAGAGTTTTGGTTTCAGAGTACTTTAGGGCGAAGTCTATTAGCGAATCAACGTGCAGTAATAGACAGTAAAATACAAAGGCTTTTTGGTTTTCATCAAGCTGAAGTAGGCGTTTCTCACCGTGTTCCCGTTGGTAACTCAAGTAGTTTAGGGCATAAGTTTTACGTTTTGCCCAGCTGGGAACCTGATCTACCTAAAAATTCAATTATATCCAGCTCTGGTGAAATAGCGTTGGATCATGATATCGTCGATTTAGTCATTCTTCATCATACGTTAGACTTTTCAGCAGACCCACATCAGACCTTGAGAGAAGCCGCTAGAATATTAAAATCCTCCGGCAATCTATTAATTGTAGGGTTTAATCCTCATAGTCTTTGGGGGATTAGGCGTTTATTGTCGACTAGAAAAAAAGCACCCTGGAATATGCGATTTCTTGCGGGGGGGCGGGTAGAGGATTGGCTGAATTTACTCGATTTTAGGGTGTCGGGAGTAGAGACTCATTTTTATGGCCTACCTTTTAACCAACAAGGTTTAGTGAAGCATTCAGTCTGGTTGAACGACGTATTAAAAGAAAAAGTTCCTTTAGGGGCTTATTATACAATCTTAGCGCAGAAGCAAAGTGGTGCCAGAATTAAAGCGATACCAAAATGGCGAGAAAATGCAAATGTAGTTGGTCTTCCTATTACGAATAGGCTTAACATTAAAGATAAAGTTAAATGACGCAATCTATAATAACTAGTGGTGATGAAACGTGTTATTCAAAAGCGATACAGAGGTGAGTTAATGAGGCAAGTTGTACTGGATACTGAAACAACGGGTATTAACCCTTTATCAGGACATCGCATTATTGAAATAGGTTGTGTTGAATTGGTTGACCGAAAATTAACCGGAAAGCACTACCATGAGTATATAAACCCCCGGCGTGTTGTCGAAGAAGAAGCGATAGGGGTTCACGGTATCACAAATGAATTTTTAGAAGATAAACCAATATTCGAAAGCGTTGCGCAAGCATTTTATGAGTTTATTAAAGGTTCAGAGTTAGTTATTCATAACGCTGAATTTGATGTTGGTTTCATTAATCATGAGTTTTCTTTAATGGGTGGATTAATTAAACCTGTAGAAGAATATTGTGGTGTATTAGATACATTGGCTATGGCTCGGAAAAAACATCCAGGTCAAAAAAACAACCTTAACGCGCTATGTAGTCGATATGGCATTGACACCAGTCATCGTACATTACATGGTGCCTTATTGGATGCTGAAATTTTAGCAGATGTTTATTTACTTTTAAGTGGCGGGCAATCTGCCTTACTTTTGGATAAAGATGATGGTGGGGGTGTTTCTGCAATACAGCGGATTTCACCTGAACGACAGGCTTTATCGGTGATAAAAGCAAACGATTTTGAGTTAGAAGCGCATAGCAAATATATGGCTAACCTTGGAAAAAATACTGAGTTAGTACCTTGGTAGTACTTGAAAGAGTATTGTTTATCAGTTGTGCATAGTAAATATACTGGTAGTGGTAGTAACGAAAACAAATAAAATGAAACAGTGTTGACCTTGTTAAGCCCAAAAAATGTGTTATAAATTAATACACAACCAAATATTATTAACGAAATTTATTAACTCGAATTTCGTTTGTTTAACCTAATTAATAAGTTGGCAAAACTTTGAATATAGTAGTTTTAATTATAAATGGGATCAAATAACGTATGTCCCTACCTACGACAACAGTAAGTTCTATTGAACTTGTACAAACTGAGATTGAGTCAACTATTCATCAAGCAGAACTCAGCTTGGAAAGGTTTCAGGAAAATCGCGATAGTGGTGAGGATCTTCAGAACTGTATTGACTATCTCAACCAGCTTCGTGGCATTTTTGTGGTGATCGAGGTTCAGGGTTGTGTCCTTTTGTGTCAAGAGTCTGTTGCATTAGCGAATGAAGTTCCTGTTGGCGCAAACAATGATAAGAATGGCTTACTTACTAATTTAAGTAACGCTATATTTATCTTGCGGCGTTATACAGAATATTTTAGTCATCAAAGAGTTGATCACCCTGAACTTTTACTTCCAATTATAAATGATCTAAGAGTAGCCAGAAAAGCCAAGGCTTTCCCTGAATCTCACTTTTTTGACTTTGATACGAGCATTCAATTCGATGCTACACCCGTACTGGGTTTAGATGAAACCAGTAAATTATCTGACTTCGAGCATCACGCTAAGCGCTTCAGGCATATGTACCAAGTTGGCTTGTTAGATATATTGCGTGACCGGAACACCAAAATAAGTCTTAATCTAATAGGTCGTGCGGCAAGAGGTAGTGTAAAGCTATGTGCAGGTGAGCCCCTATCACAATTTTGGTCTTTAGTGTTTGTTGTCAGTGAAACGATGCTAAAAGAAGGCTTGGGTATTACTGACCTTCGAAAGCGTTTGTTTATGAAGATAGAAAAATATCTTCGTGAGATGGCGTTGGTGGGTAGTGTCGTCAGTAGTAAGACTGCGCCTGACTCATTACGTAAAAACCTGCTTTACATACTTGCATTAAGTCGATCGGACTCAGTTGAAGTAAAATCGATACTCGATGGTTTTGCTGTGAAAGAGCTTAATTTTGATGAGCGTACTTTACAAGCTGAAAGTAAACGCTTATTCGGTCCAGGTGCAGACGTCTTAAAATCTTTATCAAAAGCCTTGCAAGAAGAAATAATTCAGCTTAAAGATAAATTGGATATTCTTGAACGAAGCGGAGAGCCTCATGAGGAGGATTTCGTATTTATTTGTGGTGTGTTTGAGCGCTTGAGTGGCACACTTTCAATGCTTGACCTTGATAGCATCAGTCAAGTGTGTGATTTGCAAGCTGAAATGGTTAAAACCTGGAATAACGAAGACAAGCAGGTTTCAGAGAAAGAGCTTTTTGCGGTTGCGGATACTGTATTAAGTATAGAGCAAGCTATTAAATTGTTTGAAGAGACAGGTGTGCAGCCTGAGCTAAATTTAAATACTGACGGCAGTACAAATAACGAAAGCCCATTTTTATTTGAAGCAGTGATTGTAGTAATAGATGAGGTGCTATCAGGGCTTGCATTGGCGAAACGCTCAATTACTTCTTATGTAGAGTCAAAAGGGGATAAACTTCACTTAGAAAGTATTGGTCAGGTGATGGACTCTATTCGTGGTGCAATGTTAATGATTGAAAAACCAAGAGTGGCTGAAATTATTGTCAATTGTATTGACTGTATCAATGTCGAGTTATTTGAAAATGAATCGTTGCCTGAAGATAGAATTCTTGAAACGTTGGCAGACTCAATGACTTCGTTAGAATATTATATTGAGAGTATGTCTTATAAAGAAACGCTTAATGATGAGTTATTAAAGTTATCAGAAGAAAGTTTAAAATCGATATCTTATGGTTGAACACATAGCGTTCTAAAGTACCGCTCTTTAATAGAGCGACTTAAAGACAAAAAAAGCCGCTAATGCGGCTTTTTTTATTAGCGTTGGTTAAATTAACCGATGCTGAATAATTCACCTAGCTTAGTTGCTAGCATCATGTCGCCTTCAGCGCGTAACTGACCAGCCATAAATGCTTGCATACCGTCTGTTTCACCACTAACGATACCGTTAAGTGTTTCTGTGTTCATAATTAGAGTAACAGAAGGGTCGTCATGATCGCCAGCTGTTAAATCGCATGTGCCATCCTTGATTGTAAGGCTGTAATTCGCATCATCTTCAATGTTGAATTGGAAGACCAAGTCGATGCCGCTAGCAGCGTCAGCGTCAAAATTGTTTTTTAGTGTCTCAAAGGTAGTAGCTACAGACATGAGATTAACCTTTTAATATATCAATTGTTGCCTCATTACTCTAAAAGAGATTAATGGGCCTGAATGTGGAATCAAATCGCGCAATAGATTGAACGTTTTTCACACGACCTAAAGGTTAGTTTTTCTTAAATGCAATGTCAACTCTAAATCGAACGCTTGTTTGAATTATTGTTTTGGTTCAAGTTTTTGTTATTGTTTTTAAGTCAAGCGGGTTCTAACCCTTGTTTTACATAAAAAAGCCCTAATTAACAAAGTAGGTACAATTAAGAGTGAATCATTGGGGAAGTAAGAGTGGAATTTTTATCCGAATACGGTGTGTTTTTAGCTAAAACAGTTACGATTGTTGTCGCGATTATGTTTGTTCTGGCCGCGGCAGCAAGCGCGGCAATTAAGAATAAAAAGCCCGAAAGTAAAGAAATGCTGATTGAAAAGCTAAATGAAAAATTTAGCGACTCAAAAGAGTTACTTGAAGAATTTATGCTTGATAAAGACGCGTTAAAGACACTAAGAAAAGATCAAAAGAAAAAAGAGAAAGCTGATGCGAAATCCCATAAGTCTGAATCGAAACCGAGAGTGTTTGTTTTAGACTTTGACGGGGATATTAAAGCATCTGCAGTCGATGGATTAAGGGAGTCGGTAAGCGCTGTTCTACAAATGGCCGACCCAAGTCGTGATGAAGTTATTGTAAAGCTTGAAAGCCCAGGTGGAATGGTTCATTCATATGGCTTGGCAGCAGCTCAGTTAGACCGTATTAAAAAGAAAGGTATTAAGCTCACGGCTTGTGTTGATAAGGTCGCTGCAAGCGGTGGTTACATGATGGCCTGTGTTGCTGATAAAATTGTAGCGTCTCCTTTTGCAATTATGGGTTCGATTGGTGTTGTTGCTCAGATTCCTAATTTTAGTAAATTACTTAAAAAGAATGATATCGATTATGAAATATTAACCGCTGGAAAATATAAGCGTACTTTGACTATGTTTGGTGAAAACACAGCGCAGGGACGTGAAAAGTTTCAAACTGATCTTGAAGATACTCATGAACTTTTTAAGACTTATGTATCTGAGCGTCGTCCAGCAGTGGATATTGAGAGTGTTGCTACGGGGGATATCTGGTTTGGTTCAAAAGCCTTAGAGGTTTCCTTGGTTGATGAACTTAAAACTTCTGATGAGTATATTATTGATGCGTGTGCTAATGCCGATGTATTTTCAGTTGCTTTTAAAGATAAGAAATCACTCATGGATAAGGTAGGTATTGCTGTAAGTACTGGCATAGAAAGCTCAGTGACTAAGATTTTATCCGAACTAAATGTGACGCGTAGTTTTAAATAAATACTTAGGAATCTAGCTGTTTTGTAGTAGAACAGTCTTAAATACGACACCCTCCTAGCTAATGACTTCAGGGTCATTAGCTTTTGTTTTTTTAGACTGAATGCTCTCAAATACAGCCGCAAATAAAATTAAGCTACCACCTATCAAAGTATGTAAATCTACATGCTCTTCTAGTAATAAATAAGCAAAAATAGATGCATATACGACCTGTAAACTAATGATCATCGAAACTGTTTTAGCCGACTTATGCAGTAAAGCATACGTTTTTTGAGTGTGCGGTATCGCAGTAAAAACAGAGCCAAGTAAGACAAGTAAAAACCATTCATAACTTGATATGCTATTTATTGAAACTGTTGCAAAAGGTAAAAGAACCATTGCGCTTATTAAGCTATGAAATGACATGATAGTGAATGCTGAGTATTGATTTAGCCACTTCGAAACAATGACATTACGAAGTGCTACGGCAAATCCCGATAAAATACCAAATGCTACCCCTGCCGTTATATTGTTGTCTAAAGAGAATTCGGGAACAATTAGACTCACTCCAAAAAGGACAATAACAGCCATTAAAATATCAACTAAATGGAGTCGCGTTTTTTTAATTAGGGGTTCAAGAAATACGGTAATTACCGGGAAGGTAAACATTGAGACAATACCGATCGCGACGCTGGATACTTGCATCGAATGAAAATATGTTGTCCAGTGTACGGTAAATAAAAGGCTACAAATAACTAATAGAAATAAATGAAATTTATTCTCAATAAGTATTTTATGTTTGAGGGCAAGTGCAATACCGAGCACTATTACGCCGCAAATTAGTGTTCGGTATGAAATGATATCGATAGCGGAATAAGGAATAAGCTTTGAGAAAAGTGCCGTTCCGCCTAAGAGTAACGCGCTAACGTGTAATTGAGTGATGATGTTTTTTGTGTGTGGCATTATACGTCGTTAGCTTTAGCTTTAGTTGTATCATTGTCTTCAGCTGATATATATCGCCAGTAACCTGATTCACGTGTGAAGTAACTGTGCTCTTTTAACCGATGTGCTTTTCCGCTAATTTTATATCTAGCTATAAAGCTAACCCAGCCTTTCTGGTCAGTCTCTTGACCCATTTTTGTTGATATTATTTTTAGACCAAGCCATTTAGTTTCGGTATCAAACTCAATCGTATTGGGCTTAGTCGTCGTGTGCCAGCTACTTAAAAGATAAGCCTCATCCTCAAGCACAAAAGCAGTATAGCGAGAGCGCATGAGTTGCTCGGCTGTTTTGGGGGTATCGGTTCCATTTATAAAGTTTTGACAACAATTAGAGAATAAAATAAGCGATTTATCGTCGCTTTGACAAGGGCAGGAAAATTCTAAATTACGTTTTAGTTTCGTCATTAATCTCGTCTTAATCGATCGCTAATGGCAATCGGGCTAGGGAAGTTAAAGACGACTATATATGAATTTAAAATGAAAGTCAGAATCGCAGTTGCCTGTATTAGGTGAGAAGCTTCTTCGCCAATCAAAATACTAGCTGTTGCTAAATACGCTATCAATAATGAGAATTCACTAATTTGACCAAGTCGAAAACCTACTTCCCATGAAATCTCTTTAGGTTCTTTGGTTCGTTTTAGTAGTAAATGAAAGGTGACCGGTTTAATGATGATAATGAGTACTGCAAGGATAATCGCAGGCACAATCACTAGTCCCAACATGTTTAAATTAAATAGCGCGCCAAGCGAAAAGAAAAATAATACTAGGAAGAAGTCACGAAGTGGTTTTAGGTGTTCTGCAATGTATTGAGAGATCGGGTTAGTCGCAATGCTAATGCCAGCTAAAAATGCACCAATCTCAGTCGATAAACCAAGAAAATTAGCTAGTTCAGCGACACCTAAGCACCAGCCAATAGCAAGTAAAAAAATATATTCATGAAAACGGTCGAATTTTTGAATTAGTTTTAAAATAACGTGTTTCACGGTAAAGAAGACGAAAAAAATCAGTAATGGAAGTGTAAGTAGCGTTCGAATAAAGCTCAGAACCCCACTTCCGTCGGCCTCCGAAGTGCTGCCACCTAAAATTAAAAGAACAATAATGGCGACTAAATCTTGTAAAAGCAGCAAACCTACAACCAATTCACCTGTATGTTTGTGATGTAAAACGGTGGTAGGCAATAATTTGATTCCAATGATGGTACTAGAAAACATCATTGCACAACCAATAATCAACGATTCAACTAGGTTATAACCAAAAGCCTGACCAATTAAAAATCCTGTAATAGCGAAAATAAGAGAACTCGCGATCGCGACTAATGTTGCTTTACGGATCATGTGTATCAAACTACTTGGTTGCATATCCAAGCCTAAGAGAAATAATAGAAAAATTATGCCTATTTCAGCAATTTCAGATAATAAATAAGTATCATTGACGTAATTAAAACCAAAAGGTCCTATTAGTGCACCTAAAGCAATGTAGGCGATGATAATGGGTTGGCGAGTATATAAAACGGCAGATGCCAGGATCGCGGCACCTGAAAAAATAAGGAAAAAAGAATTAACTATCGATATATCGGCCATAATAAATTGTTTTCTATTTTTAATTTTAATAATTATTTGGCAAATACGTTTATAAAATTTGCATGAAAGGCTAAATATATAAGTAAGTGCATATTGAGTATAGAAAAACTGTTCAAAACTGCTAAAACTATTTTGTCTTTTTTCATTTATGTGAGCTTAAGGGCTTAGAATAAATTTCGTCGAATGAATGAATATGGTAGTCTAAGACCAATTCCTGCCATCAAATCACTTGTGTCTTCATGCCTAAAGAAAAGAAACGTTTAGTTGATATTCCCTCACTAAAGAAAAATACGTTCTCCGTCTTAAAAGGTGCTGGAGAAATCGCTACAAGTAGTGTTGCTTTACCTAAAACGTTTGTGCCTATCATTCGACTGCTTATGTCGGATCGTTTTATTGAGGCACCGGAGTTATCTGAAGAGCTCGATGCTTTGTTTGAAGACCTCTATCATCACCCCTTATCATTTCACTCTCGTTCTTTAACTGAATTTCTTCGTCGGTCCCGGTTTATCCCTAATGAAGACTCGACTGAAAACATGATCAGTTATTTGGTGAAACAAGCTGTATTAAGAAGTCCTGTTGATATTCCTGAAGTTGTTATTGATGAATTTTGGGGTTTCTTTCAAGAACTAATCGAGTCGCCAGAACTAAAAGGTGTTATTGAGCTAAATTTAGATATTGTACGATCGGTGCTTCGGACTTACGAACCTTTGTTATTAGAAATAATTAATAGCATTAAACAAATTCGTAAAGTTAATCAGAACACATTGACTGACATAATCGCCAAGTTACAAGTATTACGCGGTGATATACAGATTCTCAAGCGGCAAATTAAAGCAATTCGTTATATCAAACCATTTTTACAAACAGACCCAAAAGACTTTAAAACACAAGCTGAAATTGTTGCCAAAATGGTGCGCGAATTCGGCCCGTTATTTATAAAGATGGCCCAGGTAGCAGCCGCCAACTCAGACTTCCTGCCGGATGAAATTTCGAAAGAATTGCAGGTGTTTCAAGAAGATGTAGAACCGATGAAACCGGAAGAAGTTTATCAGGCGTTTGCTGAAGACTTTGGACAAAAACCTGAAAGTCTGTATTTCGGTTTTGACGTCGACAAGCCCATTAAATCGGGCTCAATTGGCTCGGTTTTTGTTGCTAAAAAGCCTTTGATAAAAGATGGTAAAGAAGTGCTTGTACCTGTTGTTGTTAAGGTTTCAAGGCACAACTTGGAGCGCGAATTTGCAATGGGCTCTCTTGCCATTGAATTAATGCTTATTAGTAGTCAATACTGGGCGCCACACTCTAAATTACGACCATTTCTATCAGCGATGTCGGAGCAAATTAAAGAATTTACTCGTGGGTTTGAGCAAGAACTTGATTTTAAACATGAGGGCGAAGTTCAACAACGTTTTCATGAGCGCGCTGAAGTGTCACCTGTTTGGTTTGTACCAAGTTTATATGGCTCAAGTGGGCGTATTTTAGAAATGGAATATCTAAATGATGCGATGGCCGTTAATCAGGCTGTCAGTTGCTATAAGGGGCGTCGGAAGTCACGTTTTCAACGTAAATTAGCTGAAAACTTCTTGTATACCATGCTAGAGCACATGCTTATTTACCAAGAGTTTCATGGCGATTTGCACCCCGGAAATGTAATGGTCGACCTTGAGGCAAGGTTGTTTCTTATCGATTGGGGAAATTCAGTCGATATGAAAGGAAAGTGGGCAACTTTAAGGCGTTATATTGTTTCAGTATTAAGTGGTGACGTAGAAACGTTAGCGCAAACACTTATTGAAATGAGTACTGACCATTTAGGGAATACTGCGCGGTATGAAGAGATAAAGCAGGCATTAACTGAAACACTGGAGAAAAAACAAGTACTTCCTCTAGGGCGTGACTTCGCTGTTCAATTATATAAAGAGGGTACCGAGGGTTTTAAATATCGTTTACAAACAGCTGCGCAACTAATGACCAATACTTATTCATTAGACATGACCATAAAAAGTGATTATTTACATTTGTCACGGTCTTTATTTGCAATGGTAGGGACATATAACAACCTATATAAAGATATTTCAGGCTGGACGATGGCCAGAGATTTTGTATCTGATGTTGCTATGTTTCCTTTTCGATATGCCTATAATCGACTTACTCATCCAGCTTTAAATACTGCTGGGAAAACTAAATTAATTAACCCAAACAATCCTAAATTGGTGAACCTAGAACATGCTTGATCAAAAAATTGAAACAGTTTATCTCGACGAGCATATTCGAGTGATTCATAAACCAGTTAATGTTTCTTTTCATACGGATGACCAAGCTCAAGGTATTGTAGGTTTAGTAAAGGATTCATACCCAGGTGAAACGCTTTACCCGATTCATCGGCTAGATAAAATTACTTCAGGTTTGATGGTGTTTGCACGCACAAGCCAAGTAAACCAAGTTTTATCAAAAATGCTTGAAGATAAACTAATCGAAAAATATTATCTCGCGCTATCGAAACATAAACCCTCAAAGAAACAAGGAGCGGTGAAGGGAGATATGAAGAAAGGGCGCCGTGGGAATTATTTATTACTTCGAGAAAAAACGAACCCAGCTTTAACACATTTTTTCGCCAAATCGTTTGTTCAAGAGAATCAACGATATTGGCTTTTCGCGTTAAAACCAGAAACAGGGAAAACCCATCAGTTGCGGGTTGCAATGAAATCATTAGCGAGCCCTGTGCTTGGTGACCGTCGCTATGAAAAAGTGAATGAACAAACAGAAGAAGTTAACAAGGAAATAATTGGTGAACTTATAGAAGGGTCAAAAGAAGGTAATAAAAGCTTCGATGGAAGTAATACAACTTACCCGGAAAGAGGGTATCTCCATGCCTATAAAATGCGTTTTGACTTATTTGGTAAACGCTATGAAATTTTTGATCCTGCATTTAACGGCGGCTGCTTTGATTTAAAAAATCACCTTAACAATACCGATATTGAGACTTTGCTTAAACCCGAAGAATTACCGTGGCCAAAACGTGCCTTTAAGCTCTCGGTATAGTTATTGTTGAAGCGCTTTTAGCTCGTTATTCAATATTACCCTAGCTATTATTTGTATTACTGGTGCTTTCTTTGCATATATGCGACCTAAAGACGAAATTTGAGAAGTTTTCTATGTCGTAATTCAAAGCATAAATTAATATATTGTCAATTTTATCAAGGCATGCCTTATCAAAGTCAACCATTGTTAAACGTGTAGTTTTATAATCGAGTAGCCGAGAGTATCTAACTCTCAGTTTCCTCAGCACCCTATATGCGATTCGGCAAAGGGCGTTTCTTGAAACGTTCAATGTTAACATCTACTAGCGACATTAATAGCTGAGGGTGGTAACTTTTCTATAGAGGATGACTGCTTCATAAGTTCATGCCCATGTTGGACGTACAAATAACGGCTACAACGGGAAAGTCTACGCGATCACCTTTTTTGTACATGCACAAAAACCGTCATCAAATACTAGCTCAGTGAGCTGTAATTTGCTTTTACGTTGGCCATCAATTTTAAGGAATAAAATGAAAGAAATTACTAGAATAAATCATATCGGTATACGTGTAGCAAATCTTGAAGTATCGAGAGAGTTCTATGAAAAAATTGGATTTGCATTCATAGTAGGCCCTGTAGGTCCTGAGCCGGTAGCAATCATGGAGCATCCATCAGGAATTAATATAAATTTCATTCTGAATGCTCACGCTAAAGAAAAAGAGAATGTACTGATGGATATTCCAGTGAAACATACTGGTTACACTCATATGGCGTTGGAAATAACGGATCTGGATTCGGTTACTGCACACTTAGAAAGAGAAAATATTGCCATAACGGGGGGGCCAATTACTTTACCTGACGGAGCAATATTTATTTTTGTCAGAGACCCCGATTGTAATGTTATCGAGTTTCATAAACCCGCCAAAAATTAACAAGCGAAGGTACAGAGACTTAAAAATAAGCTCCTGTACCATCAATACCTATATTAAAAACCCGAATAATATTAGGTACAAAAACACATTCTCTTTCGTTGTGGATAATAGTCTTTCTATTAATGAGGAGCTTACTAGCGAGTGGGTTACTAGGATCACTGACAAGTAAAACAAAGTATTATGCTAGGTGATTTTTCTTAGTTTCAGTTGAGGCGGCGTTCAAAGTCGATAACATATGTACATTGGTGAAGCATCAAAAATTACAGGCTTATCTATCAAGGCTATTCGACTCTATGAGGAAAAAGGTTTAATCAAACAGCCTGAGAGGATAGGGCGGTACAGGGTGTACCAAGAAGCTGATATAGAGCTTCTTATATTAATTAAAGAAGCAAAAGAACTAGGCGTCACCTTATCACAACTTAAAGGTATTATTGCTTACAACAATGGTCAGGTTGATTGGGCAAATATAAAAATATTTTTAGGCGAAATAAGGGAACAATTAATTCATCAAATTGATGATTTAAAGAAGAAAATTAATAACCTAGACAAATGTTATGACCAGATAAACCCATAGATAAATACTTGACTCTCCCCTAATGGGGAGACAGTAGACTACATCTCAACTAGTCAATTTTGGAGAATGAGATGAAAAAACGAGTATTGGTTTTGGCGGCAAACCCTAAGAAAGATAGCTATATAAATTATTTGGCTGAGACTTATGCAAGTTCAGCTGAAATAAAGCACGAAGTCCGGTTGCTAGGCTTATCAGAAATGGAGTTTAATTTGGATCTTTCAGGTGGGTATTCTGAGGAACACGCCATGGAAGATTCACTTAAGTCATTTCAGGCCTCTCTAGAGTGGTGCGAACATTTGGTTATTTTTACACCTATTTGGTGGGGCGCGTTGCCCGCAAAATTAAAAGGGCTTATTGATCGAACATTTTTGCCAGGTTTTGCATTCCAGTATGAGCAAGGAAAGTTGATTCCTAAGAAACTATTGCAGGGCAGAACAGCACGAATAGTGATGACGATGGATACACCTCCATGGTATTACTTCTTATTTCAAGGTGCTCCGGCCATTCGTCAACTAAAGGTTGCAACCCTTAAGTTTGTTGGCTTTAAGTCAGTGAAAAGCAAAATGATAGGCCCCATTATAAGCTCTACAACTGAATCTAGATCAAAGTGGCTTAATGAAGTATCAAAACTTGGGTATGCTGGTCATTAAAGTAAATTCCTTCTGTTATTTCAGTAGGAATGCCGTGTGCTAAATACAAAAATCGAATAAGACTAAAGGAATTACGATGGAAAGTAAGTTTATTTTTTACCCGGTAATAGCACAAATCATTCTCACGTTTATTGTGTATACCCTATTACCGATCGTAAAAAGTCGTGTCTTAAGAACCATAGAGGTTGATATAAATAGAAGGGCTCTTCATAACGACGCGTGGCCGGATAGTGTTTTAAAAATTTCAAACAATGTTCAAAACCAATTTGAGTCGCCGGTTTTATTTTACGCGCTTTGCTTTATGTTATGGGCTTTAAATATAGTGAGTATCTTTTCGTTGTATGTTGCTTGGGGGTATGTTTTTTTACGTGTGATTCATGTCTTTGTTCATATTGGTTCTAATAAAATTCCGGTACGAAAAAAAGTATTTATGGCGTCTACTGTAATGTTAATGATTCTATGTGCATGTGTGGTTAAAGGATTATTAGTGCCAAGTTGAAATATATGTTTATGGCACTGAGGGTTGCCCGTAAATTGCGACTTAAGTTATCCCATTCGAGTACTTAGTATGAAAACTCAGTGATCTCAAAAGTTGGATATCCTTCTGTGGTAAACCTTGTCTGCAGTTGGCATTGGAAGTACAGTCATCTTGGCTGAATTGTCTTGATAACGCTTGTTTTTCGAATACTAGCTATGGAGTTAAAGCGATCATTCTTTGATTCAGGATAAGCCGCTAGTTATGAGCACAAAGCGAACCCTTTTCTATCAGATTATTGAAAAATGCAAAGTAAGAATTAGATATAATTTGGCAGGTATTCATACTAAAAGTAGCGGTACTAATTTGAGGTGGCCATACTGTTAACAGTATCATGCAGAACAAGCATCGCATCGATAGCACGAGGAAAACCAAGGTAAATACTGGATAACATTATGACTTCTCTCAGTTCTTCTTCAGTCGCACCTTGTTGTAATGCTGACTCAATATGTCCCTTGAGCCGTTCGGAGCCTAAACTTATTAAGGACACAATCGCCACAATCTCTTTTACTTTTTCAGGTAAAATAGGACGAGCATAAACTTCACCCAAGCAGAATTTTGAAATCATCGACACAAAGTCTGGCGAAAAGTCATTTAGCTTGCCCATGACATCCCTTCGATCTTGGGTGAGCTCAAGTTCTTCGTTAGTATCTGGCATCCTACTTCCCCTAATTGTTGATATGTTTGTTAAATTCTTTCATAAAGGTTTCGTCAAATACTTTTGTTGGTGTTTGATATAGTCCACATTTTATATCAATTAGTACTGTCGTATTTAATTTTAGCGCGGTTTCAAATATACCTGCTAAATCGTCCGGTCTATGAGCTGTTAAGCCTATTAACCCAAGGGATTCAGCAAATCCAGCCCAATTGTGGTCAATAATATCGGTTATTTCCTCTGCTTCTGCTGAAAACCCCCCTGAACGAAGTTTAGGGTTACCGTGAGCTTTATTATTCAGCACGACAAAAATCATGTTTTTAAGTTTATATCTTGCTGCTGTTTGTATTTCCATACCTTGCATTAGCATGCAACCGTCTCCGACAACAGCCACCGTCACTTTATCCGGTCTAGCAAACTTAGCGCCTATACTTGCTGGAATTGCCCAGCCCATGGCACCAGAGTAATTAATAATATTAAAGTAGTGATTCGCTAATGTAGATCTCCAATAATGCGTGGTAAAAAATGTATGGGCGCCATTATCTACAAATAGCTGGGTGTCTGTAGGCATTGATGCAACCAGTTCTGAAATTGCTCTTGCCGGGTGTGTAGGTTGGACATTTGAGTTTTGTTTTTCGACGTCATAATGCCAGGGGAGAGTAGCATGAATAGTTTGTACCCAATCTTTTCGTGCTGACTTGTTTCCGAGAAGAGTTGCGACACTCTTTGACTCGTTAGATAAGCTACAAAAATATTCGAAGGCTGCACCAGCGTCACTCGTGACGGCCATGTCTGCTAAGTAGGTTTGATCTAAGTTATCGGTGTTAAGGTCTATTTGTATTAACTGTCTATTTGAGCGTAAGCGGTCGCTCCAACACATGGTCGTAATTTGTCCCAGTTTACTTCCAACTACGATTAGGCATTCAACGTCATCTGAAATTAAGGTTTCATTTGCTCGTTGCGTACCAGCCCAACCAAAAACACCAAGGGATAAGTTATGATTTTCTGGGAAATCACCTTTTGCGCTCATTGTCGTGGCTACCGGAATGTCAAAACGTTCTGCAAAGGTTATTAGAGCTTCTGTTGCTTCAGACTTTCTTATTCCAGAGCCAATCAGTAATACCGTTTTAACTTGTGAAGAAATAAGATCCAAAGCTGCATCTAGCGCGCTGTAATCTAGTATCCTACTGAAGGGAGATAGCTTCGGTCGAGTCGCTTGATAATCATACGCGACTTCCTTGGTCTGAAGGTCTAGTGGGACAGACAGATGTGCTACGCTAGGCGAAGCTCCCTTCAATTTTGTGACACATCGCCTAATATAATTACCTACCAAATTGGCTTCAAAAATTTGATGCTGGGCTGAAGCAATGTGCCTGAAGAGTTCAAGCGTTTTTAATCCGTGCGTACCAGAATCCTGGATGGAGTCTCTATCTCGCCAACTTAAAGGAGTTTCGCCGGTTATTGCCAAAACAGGCACCTGATCCGCACTCGAAATGCTGAGCCCCGTGATCATATTGCTTGCACCAGGACCTGATATACCTAGGCAAACGCCGAAATGCCCGGACGCTCGAGCAAAACCGTCTGCCATCATGGCAGCACCACCTTCTGTGGCGCAAACAATTGCACGTATTCCATTTACTTCAACAATGTCTAGTGAAAAATTATCGACATACCCGCCAGGTATCATAAATATATGACTAGTACCTTCATCCTTCAAAGATTGGATAATATATCTGGTTAATTTCACTGTAGTCATTAATTTAGCCTGGATCTTTACTTTTGGTTGTATTGTGCGCAACTTTACACTGTAAGGATTGTGAGTCAACCAGTATTTGATTTTAGTCGTATTTCAAAACGGTTAATCTAATGTGTAAATAGCGTATTAAAACGTTTCTAGGTTGCGGCATGTCTGTCTTTCTCAACTAGAAAACTTCCTTCATGCCAGTAATGCTTTACTAAAAATTTGATTTGGGCTAAGTGTTGTTTTAAGGATTACTTGAATCTATATAGGTTGTGAAAATTCAATTTTGAACTCTTATCGTTACTTACCTGGGTGATAGAAGTACTGAGTTGTAATACCGGGGGCTCTCTAAATCTTTTTGATGAAGAAACACTTACTACCTTTAATTTACGATATGGTGCTAGTCGACTAGTATTAAATTGTTCTGAAATGTTGAAGGGGTAGCGAGTGGGGAAGGTGTTTAATCGAAGTCTATGTAAGCAGAAAGTGCGCTTCGTTATCAATTTCATTTTTCTTTTATGTATAGCCAGTCACTCTGAAGTGGCACCTGTCGGATTAATATCGTAGTTGGCTTGGAATTGTTGAGAGCCCGATTTGCCCCTCACGTTATGCAGCAGTTAACTTTTCACCCGACTCCTGTAGTGTCCAATAGTGGTTTTTTAATATTTCCAAAAGTAGGGGGGCGATCTGAAGAGTAACGAACTATCTTCAATTCCGGACTAAAATCCTTTCGGGAAGATGGCTCTTACGAAAAAATGTTTAATGCCTTATTGTCAGGATTTTATTCGCAATAGAGCCACCATTAATATCATTCAAACCCATGGTACTAATACGAAGCTATAAGTTTTTCATAAAACAGTTTTCAATTTTGGCCACTTTTAAAACCATTGTTTTGGGTGAAAGGAGTCGGTAACAACTAAGTCTTTTCAATCGTCACACAATAGATAATAACTGATAAATTTTGGCGGGTCTTCACAGACCGTTTAGTGCGAACTCTTGCCATTGCTAAAACAACGTTTCCGATCGTAGCTAACGATATACTTAATACGTCAAATGCACGCTAATAACTCGTAGCTAGCGATTTTCCAGCACTCCAAAAGGTAGTACTAATGCTCATGAGCTCGCGCTATCCGAAATCAAAAATTGGCTGAATTACCCAGAAATAAATTAGCTAGTCGAGTGTCAGAAACGCGAGCTTTCAGGTTTTATAAAATGTTGGCTGGACCAAAACCTCCAACTCTATGTTGCTTCTATGTTGAACAAGTGGGCTAATTAGCTTCCATATGTGACCAAATTTGGTGAAAACGGACCGTGTTATGTCGTAATTACGCATAATTAAATGCAAATATATGTATACACGATTACAACAGGGTTGCAGTTAATGCAACGACTAGAGGTTTAATTAATCGCCGAGCGCTATGCCTTCTCGGCGGTTATCCGCAGCGCCAATCATTCCATTTTCTGTAAACATTACCGCATGAAGTCCGGAATTAAGGTCCCTTTCGGAGACTTTATATCCGAGTGTTTTAAATTCATTGGCTAAAGCTATCGCTTTGCTGTTTGTTTCAACGTCCATTGTGCCAAAGCGGTTTACAATATGCGGCATGTCTAATGCTGCTTGTAGTGGAAAACCCCAGTCTAATAGTGCAATTAGGCTATTTGTTACATAATTAATTATTCTGGAGCCACCAGGCGAACCAATGGCTAAATAAGGTTGGTCATTTTTAAATACAATTGTTGGTGCCATGGATGACCGCGGGCGTTTTCCTGCTTCTACGCGGTTAGCGATTTGATTACCATTCTTAGTGGGTGCAAATGAAAAGTCAGTCAATTCATTATTCAACAAAAAGCCATTGACCATGAGGCGTGAGCCAAAACCATTTTCAATCGTGCTTGTCATTGACACAATATTACCTTCACGGTCAACAATGACAAAATGAGAGGTTGAATCTTGTTCAGGGGATCTGCCTTGTTGAAATTGGTAAGCCGTTAGAGCGGGTGGCTGACCTGCTGTGATTGTTTTTGACGATGTGTTTTGGTTAATAAGCTTCGCTCTATTTTTTAAATATGTTTTAGAGAGTAAGCCAGAAGGGAGGTTTACGAAATCAGGGTCAGCAATATATAGCCCTCTGTCAGCAAAAGCTAAGCGGCTAGCTTCTGAAATAATATGCCAGGTTTTAGCCGTGTCGGCAGACATCTCGTTTATTCTTGTGTTTTCGAGAATGCCTAATGTTTGACTGACAGTAATTGCACCTGAGCTCGGTGGCCCCATGCCGCATATATTGTATTGACGGTAAGTTGAACAGGTTGGGGAGCGTTCAATTACTTTATATTGTTCGAAATCTTGCGTACTTAAATGACCCGGGTTAGAAGATTGCTGTACTTTGCTGGAAATAGCAGAACTAAATTTTGAACTATAAAAATAGTCACCGCCTTTTGCTGATAACAGCTTTATTGTGTTCGCATAAGCATGATTCTTTAGTGAATGTCCTGCTTTAAGTGCTTGGCCGCCAGGTAAAAAATAGTTAGCAGTCGTGTCATCGCTCAACAATCGGGCACTGTCAGCTTCAATTGCCCCTGCTAATCTAGGGCTTACTTTAAAACCATTGGTTGCTATGGATTGGGCGGGTGAAAGTAGCTTGCTCCAGTCTAACTGACCATATTTTTGGTGAGTGTTCCAAAGTAGCTTTACGGTGCCGGGGGTGCCAACAGATCGTCCGCCGACTACCGCTTCAAAAAATGCCAAGGGTGTTTTATCTTTAGTAAGAAATAAATCATTAGGTGTTTTAAGTGGAGCAGTTTCTCGGCCATCAAAAGTGGTGAGGCGTTTTGACTTAGCATCGTAATAAACAAGAAATGCGCCGCCGCCTAATCCTGAAGACTGTGGTTCAACCAGTCCTAGTACAGTTTGGGCTGTTACCATGGCATCAATCGCATTACCGCCTTGTTTTAAAACTTCATAAGCTGCTTGGCTTGCCAAAGGGTGAGCGGTGACAGCGATATAGTCTTTTGCAATAACACTGTTTTTTTCTTGTTTTGATGTGCCTGATTCGGGGGCGATTAGGTCAGTAACCTGTTGAGCCGAAATAGATAAAGATGTAATCAACAGTAATATAACGGACAAGTGATGAATTAGGTATTTCATAGATAAATCCAAATTAAATTAGCTGTATTTACATTGTTCAGAATGAACATCATGCCAGAAAATAAATGAGAGGACTGATAATTAATCACATTTTAGTTGAGGTAAGTTTTTATACAAGTCGAGCGCCTCAGGGTTGGCTAAAGCTTCTTTGTTTAAAACTTCTTTATCGTGAATAACATTTCTTACGGCCAGCTCAACTATTTTTCCACTCAATGTTCTTGGAATATCTTCAATCTGAATAATTTTACTCGGCACATGTCGCGGTGTTGTATTTGTTTTAATGGTGGTTTTAATCAGCTCTATAAGAAGGTCATCCAGTTGAACCCCTTCTTTTAAGCGCACGAACAGGATTATTCGTACATCATCTTTCCATTGTTGGCCAATGGCGATCGATTCAAATACCGACTCAACCTTTTCAACCTGACGATAGATTTCAGCAGTACCGATTCGGACACCACCTGGGTTTAATACCGCATCTGAGCGCCCATGAATAATAACACCGCCATGCTGGGTGACCTCGCCATAATCACCATGCGCCCAAGTATTTGGGAAACGGTTAAAATATGCTGAATGATATTTTTTTCCATCCGCGTCGTTCCAAAAACCCGTTGGCATTGAAGGAAAAGGCTGACGACAAACTAATTCTCCTTTTTTTTGCTCATTCTTACCTTGAGAGTTATCTTGTGAGTTTTGTTGATTGAGTGGCTGGCCTGTTTGATTAAAGAAAGCTACGTCCATACCTAAGCCAATGCATTGAAGCTCACCCCGATAAACAGGGAGAATAGGGCACCCAAGTGCAAAGCAAGAGATGATATCTGTGCCACCAGAAATACTTGATACACATACTGAAGGCTTAACTTGCTGATATAAATAATCAAAACTTTCATGGCTTAGTGGTGAACCGGTTGAGAGTATGGTTTTAAGAGCGGTCAGTTTATGGGTACTCATTGGACTTAATTCAAATTTCTCACACGCTGAATAGTACTTCGCGCTTGCCCCAAACACTTCGATATCTTCTTCATCAGCTATATCAAAAAGAATACTTTTTCGTGGGTGAAAAGGTGAACCATCGAAAAGTACCAGACTAGCACCTAATGCAAGGCCGGATACTAGCCAGTTCCACATCATCCAACCACAGGTAGTGTAATAGAATAACTTGGAGTTTGCTTTTACATTGCTGTGAAGCGAAAGCTCTTTTAGATGTTGTAGTAATGTGCCCCCAACGCTATGAACAATGCATTTTGGCTTTCCTGTTGTACCAGAGGAATAGAGTACATAAAGCGGGTCATCAAATGCCATCGCTTCATATTGAAGCGGGCTTAGATCTGCATTTTTGGGTATAAATAGTGTGTCCCAGTCTGTCGCATTTATTTCAGTAGTTTTCTTTCTGAGAGCAGAGTCTTCTGGTCTTAAATAAGGCACAACAATTAAGGAATCAAGATCTTCTAGAGCTAAAGAAATTTCTTGAACTCGGTCTAATGAGTGAATACATTTGCCTGCATAATAGTAGCCATCTGTAGCAATGAGCACTTTGGGTTTTATTTGAGCGAAACGATCTAGTACGCCATTAAAACCGAAATCGGGAGAGCATGAAGTCCAGATCGCACCAAGGCTTGCTGTAGCTAGCATTGAAACAATTGCAAAATGACTATTAGGTAAAAATCCGGCGACGCAGTCTCCTTTTTGAACACCTAATTTCTTTAGGTGGTTAGCAAAAATAGTGACTTTTTGAGTTAATTCATCATAAGAAAGTATATGTCTACGACCATCTTCACCGCGTTCTATAATGGCTGAATGGTTACCTTGGTGGCGTAGTAGGTTTTGAGTAAAATTAAGTTGCGTATCAGGAAACCAAAGTGCGCCAGGCATCCCATCCGCGTTTTCAATTAGCGTATTACCTAGTTTGCCTTGTACATCAAAAAATAACCAAATGGCTTTCCAGAATGATGTTTTATTTTGGATAGACCATTGGTGAAGATGGGAATAGTCATCTCCAGAAAATTCAAAATTCTCACGAAGGTAATTCATAAAAGAAAATAGCGTACTAGTTTCAACTTCCTGCTGAGAAGGCTGCCATAAAAGGGGCGAGTTAGTATTAGCGTCACTGATTGGCATTATTTTGCACCTCTTAATGTATCTGCTTGGATTAACTCTATGGGGCCAATCGCGTTGGATACTTTTGAATTATTTACTCGAGATAAAGCCTTGCAAACTGTCTGGCCGGCAGAGATTAGTTTGTTCAAATCTACGCCCGTTTTTAAACCAGCGCCTTCTAACATATAAACGAAATCTTCGGTCGCGACGTTACCTGAAGCGCCTGTCGCGTAGGGACAGCCACCGAGTCCTGCTATGGAGGAGTCGAACGTACGTAAGCCAAGTTCTAATGCCACATATTGGTTGGCGAGTGCTTGGCCATAGGTGTCATGAAAGTGTAGTGCTAGCTGAGGTGGCTTAAATTCATTAAGCATGTCGCTTAATAGTGCTTTTGTTTTAAAGGGTGTTCCGACACCAATCGTATCACCTAAAGAAACCTCGTAGCACCCAAGTGCTAATAGTTGTTCAGTGATCTTGATCACTTGTTCAGGCTTTATATTGCCTTCATAAGGGCAGCCTAAAATACACGAAACATAGGCACGTACTTTTAGTTTGTTCTTTTGTGCTGATTCGATAACCGGTTTAAAGCGTTCAATACTCTCTGCGATTGAACAATTTATATTCTTTTGACTAAATGATTCTGAGGCAGCGGCAAAAATTGCTACTTCGTCAGCGTTTACGGAAAGTGCGGACTCAAAACCTTGAAGGTTAGGGGTTAAAGCTGAATAGATAACGTTTTTATGGCGTTGGATGCCTTCAAATACGGCTGCACTATCTGCCATTTGCGGGACCCAGCGTGGAGACACAAATGAACCTGATTCAATATGCTTTAATCCCGCGTTTGATAATTGGTTGATGAGTAATATTTTATCGGCAAGCGAAATAGCATTTTTTTCGTTTTGTAGGCCATCTCTAGGGCCAACTTCAACGATGTTTACGAAATCGCTCATGAAACTCTCCAGCGAGGAAGGCGCTTTTCAAAAAAAGCTGATAGCCCTTCTTGTCCTTCTTCAGAAACACGGAGTTGTGCAATTAAATTACTTGTCATTTCGGATGGATCGTCCTGAGAACGACTTAAATCAAATATTAGTTTTTTTGCGGCCTTACAAGCATTAGGGCTTGCTTGAAGTAGCTGAGTGAGGGTGTTTTCAATGGCCTCATCAAGCCCGTCTAAGGGGGCTACTTGATGGAGTAAACCGTATTCACATGCGTCAGAAGCGTTGAAGACTCTGGCAGTTAAAAACAAATCACGACAGCGCCTTGCTCCCATGGCATCTAAAACGTAAGGACCAATGGTGGCTGGGGCTAGACCTAGCTTTACTTCACTTAAGCAAAAGCGTGCCGTATCACTGGCGATCGCAATATCACAGCAGGCGATTAAACCTATTGCGCCACCGTAAGCAGCTCCTTGAACTTTTACCACTGTTGGGATTGGCAGGTTGTTTAACGTGGACATCAGTTTTGCTAAGTTTTGAGCATCAAGTTGATTTTCAGAGTAGTCGAGTTGCCCCATACGCTTCATCCAATCTAAATCGGCCCCAGCACAAAAATGTTTACCTTCGGCCTTTAAGATTAAAACCCGAATGCTTGGGTTGTTAGCGACAAACTCCAAGTGAGCAAGTAATTCATTAATCACATTATCATCAAAGGCATTGTGTTTCTTTGGTTGATTCAATGTGATTGTCGCGACCGTATTATTAATGTCAAAAATGGTGGCGCTATTTTTATATGACTGTGTCATTTTGTTTACCTAAGATATTTAATAATCAAAACGCATTGGATATCGTATTTTGTACTGCTGCATTAAAGTCAGCAAACCTTACATCCTGAATACACCAAACTGCGTCTCTTCTATCGGTGCATTCATTGATGCTGATAGGGCCAGGCCTAAAACATTACGGGTGTCGGTAGGCGCTATAATGCCGTCATCCCAAATTCGTGCACTTGCATAGTATGGGTGAGCCTGTTTTTCGAATTGTTCTAGTATTGGATTTTTAAGGTTTTGTTCATCTTGTTCTGACCAAGTGAGGCCTTTTTTAGCCATGCTGTCCTTCTTAACTTGTGCTAAAACGCCGGCTGCTTGCTCGCCACCCATTACAGAAATTCGGGCATTTGGCCACATCCATAAAAAGCGAGGGTGATAAGCGCGACCACACATCCCATAATTACCTGCGCCAAAGCTTCCGCCAATAATAACCGTAAATTTAGGCACTTTTGCACACGCTACTGCATTTACCATTTTGGCACCATGCTTTGCGATACCGCCTTCTTCATACGCTTTACCTACCATAAATCCGGTGACATTCTGAAGAAATACCAAGGGTATTTTTCTTTGGCAACATAAAGAAATAAAGTGTGCGCCTTTTTGAGCTGACTCAGAAAACAAAATACCATTATTCGCAATGATGCCCACAGGGTAACCAAAGATATGAGCAAAACCACACACGAGAGTTTCGCCAAAATATTGTTTAAATTCAGCAAAATCTGAGTTATCTACAATACGGGCAATCACTTCACGAACATCATAAGGCGTTTTTAAATCACTGGGTACTACGCCGCCTAACTCAGTGTCACTATACTTAGGTGCTTGAATAGTTTTGCGCGTAATTTGTTCTGGTTTGATCCAATTAATATTAGCAATACATTCTCGTGCAATTTTAATGGCGTGGGACTCATCCTCTGCATAATGGTCAGCGACGCCAGATAATTTGCAATGAACATCGGCACCACCTAATGCTTCTGCGCTTACTTCTTCACCCGTAGCAGCTTTTACTAAAGGAGGGCCCGCTAAAAAAATCGTACTATGATTTCTAACCATAATACTTTCATCCGCCATCGCCGGTACGTAGGCACCACCTGCTGTGCATAAGCCTAAAACGACAGCAATTTGAGGAATTCCTTTGGCAGACATGTTGGCTTGACGATAGAAAATATTTCCAAAGTCATCCTCATCCGGGAAAACTTCGTCCTGCATGGTTAAATTAGCGCCACCAGAATCTACCAAGTAAACGCAGGGGAGGCGATTCTCTTCAGCAATCGTTAAAGCGCGTAAGTGTTTTTTAACCGAAAGAGGGTAATAAGTTCCGCCTTTAACGGTAGAATCATTGGCGACAATCATGCACTCAGTACCGTTAATTAATCCAATACCTGTAATTGCACCAGCGGCAGGTACATTATCTTCGTAAACTTTGTATGCCGCGAGTTGAGATAGCTCCAAGAACGGTGAGCCTGGGTCTAGTAAGCGAGTGATTCTTTCACGTGGTAAGAGCTTCCCTTTAGCATGGTGACGTTTTTCAACATCAGGTCCCGCAGATAGAGCGCTGTCTTTGATTTTTTGGTGCAAGTCTGTCACCAATGCATCCATTGAAGCGGATCGTTCAATAAATGCTTGTGATTTTGTGTCGATTTTAGAATGAATCTGCGTCATCTTATTAGCTCTTAACGATTAGCGCTTAATTACAGGCTCTATTTGGATAATGTACAGCGCTACACTTTTAATGCGTGGCGCTATATTTATAATTACTTTTTTAGAGTACTAAGGAATTATTTAGTTTCCTGAAATAATTCGCGGCCTATTAACATGCGTCTAATTTCAGATGTACCGGCACCGATTTCATAGAGTTTGGCATCTCTCAATAATCGGCCAGCAGAGAACTCATTGATATAACCATTGCCGCCTAAAATTTGAATTGCATCTAACGCCATTTTTGTCGCTGCTTCTGCGCAATATAAAATAACACCAGCCGCATCTTTTCGTGTCGATTCACTACGGTCACAAGACTGTGCGACACTATACAAATAAGCTCTACAGGCATTCAGTGTTGTATACATATCAGCCACTTTACCCTGTATTAACTGAAATTCACCAATAGCTTGGTTGAATTGCTTACGTTCATGAATGTATGGGATAACGAGATCCATACATGCTTGCATAATACCGATAGGGCCTGCAGCGAGCACAACGCGTTCATAGTCCAAACCACTCATTAGAACTTTTACGCCTAAATTTTCACCACCAAGAATATTTTCAGCAGGAACCTTTACATTATCGAACACAAGTTCACATGTATTGGAGCCGCGCATGCCAAGTTTGTCTAATTTAGGAGAACGACTAAAGCCTGGTAAATCACGATCTACGATAAATGCAGTAATGCCATGTGGACCTTTTTCAGGCGCTGTTTTAGCATAAATAACATAGGTATTCGCATCAGGCCCGTTGGTAATCCACATCTTAGTACCATTCAGAATGTAATGGTCATCTTGTTTAACTGCTTTAAGTTTCATACTGACAACATCACTACCAGCATTGGCTTCACTCATTGCAAGTGCACCGATATGCTCACCTGAAATCAATTTAGGTAAATACTTTTCTTTTTGTGTTTGTGTGCCATTTCTGAATATTTGGTTAACACATAAATTTGAATGCGCACCGTAACTGAGGCCTATTGAAGCACTGCTTCGTGAAATCTCTTCAATGACAATAACATGCGCTAAATAACCCATACCGCTCCCGCCAAACTCATCCGATACGGTCAAACCTAATAAACCCATGCTACCAAGTTTAGGCCATAATTCGTTTGGGAACTCATTGTCGCTATCGGTTTTAGCTGCAAGTGGTTCGATTTCTTTATCAACGAAATGTTTAACTTGATCCTGAAGCATGTTGATGGTTTCGTCGAAATTAAAATTTAGCGATGTGTACATTGGGTTGACCTCTTTCTTGTTTTAATCGGGTGTTTGGCTTGTGATCCATATATAAGGTCACAAATCTAAAAATTTTTATTTAATTAGCATTTAAAAAATCTAAACAACGCTTTTCGGCCTCATCTAATTCGTGTTGCATAATCTGAATATCAGATACTTGCTGAAGTAAACTCTTACGCCGCTCGTTAATTTTTTCCATAAAACGAGTGAGTTGTTTTTTATTAGTTGTTTCCGGGTCATATAATTCAATCAATTCTTTTGACTCCGCTAACGAAAAACCCAAGCGCTTGCCGCGGAGAATTAGCTTTAAGCTAATGCGGTCTTGGTCACTGTAAATTCTTGTCTGGCCTTTACGCGTGGGGTGAAGTAATCCCTCGGACTCATAAAAACGGATGGTACGGGTAGTAATATCAAACTCTTTAGACAGCTCGCTGATGCTATATGTATTCGTCATATCTAGGCTTGTGTGGTTAAGACTGTGTTTTAAGATAATTGAATGGTACTGCTAGTTTACGTTAACGTCAACTTTGTAGAGTGATTCTCTTTTAGAGGAAAATAATAAATTGATTTTTAAGTTAAGAAAATCATACCGCCTCATTTGAGCGGCATGATTGATATTACAAACGAGGAGTAATTTAGTCAGTAAACGTTAATCTTGCTTGAGCATTTTCAGACTTATCTACCTTAGGAGAGCAAAGTAATAAGCGAGATGATTCAATGGCTTGTTCACTCACCATATACTGTTTAAAGGTGTTCATACGAGCTAGTGACAACGCTTTTAATTGTTTGTGTTGTGCTTCGCTTAACTTTAGTGTCGAGTTTTTCACACCGATATCTTGTGGGGTTGCATAGGCGCAAATGGTGAGCTCAGTATCCTCTTTATCTTTCATTAGCGCTGAAAACTGATCTAAAAAAGGAGAGGCTGCCACGGGTATATCGGAATCACCCATTGTAAACGGCAAGTCATTGAAGCGTACTTTTAGTAAGTAATCACCCGCAATTAGACTAACTTTTACAATATTTGCATAAGGGACAAAAGTTGTGATCAAGTAGTCTTTTGCCGCCGACATCGTTGCGCGTTTAATTAATAATGTTACAAAACCTTGAATGCTGAAGTCAGGGTCGGTCGTTTTACCTTGGAGTGGAATATCTAACTCGACATTTCCGTCACCATCTTTGAGCATACCTAAGGCATAATTAAAAGGGATGGAGGATGAAGAGGCTAGCGTTTCATCATTAGGGTTGTTAGCCGCACCTAGTTCTACACCACGTAACAAAATCTTTGTTTCGCCGTTAATATCAGTATCTTCAATCGTGACATCTATATTTAAATCGAGCTGTCCGCTATCAAATTCATAATTCAGGGCGTCTTTGATATAGGTAGAGATAGTAGGCAAGCTGACTTCTCTAAATAAACCGCTTAACTTGTAATAAGGCACGGTTGAAAAAGGTTTCGATTCAGCCTGAAATTTAAAATTTGCATATTTATTACTTTTACCGTCCATTGTCAGCAAGGTGAGTTGCTCTGGATTTTGGTTATCAATTGGGCCGATATCAAATTGCTGTATTTTAAAGAAACGCTCTATACCCGGTTGTACACTCTCATCAAACAAGTTGATATGAGCTGAATCTAGTAGTTGTAATTTGTTAAGAGCAATAGAAAAATTATCAGAAGGTACATTTTTTACTTGGTTCCTCTCCGTTGATTTTAAACCAGAACTTGGAAGGTTTATTTCATTTGAATCGGCGGTACTGATATTCGTGTCATCGATACTATTTAATTTAATTAGTCCTGCGAGTTCAGATTCTTTCGTTTTCTTTATATCTAAGCCTAAGCCTAATATGTCAATATTGTTGATAGATAACCCATCTTCTGAGAGCTTTATGTCAAAGATGTTCATTGATTTAAAGCGTGCAAGTGAAGGAATGTTATCTTTAGTATTATCAGAAAGGTTAACTTGTTCTAAAGCAAGTTCTGGTAAATTAATTTGATGTTTGGCATTGAGGGTTGCTATTGAAATACTCGGAATTGAAAGCTTTTTTACGTTCGCTAAGCTTAAATGCGTTTCATCTGCGTAGGCGTTAAATTGTTTCAGGTGATAGCTTGCTTGGCCGTTTAAATCTATTTCTGGCGATTCAATTGACCAATTTTTAATATCAAGTTGTAATGCGTTACTCATGAATTGTTGTTGAGCAATAGATACCTTCGCACCTTGGGTACGAGTGATTAAGTTGGATAATGACAAGTCAATATCTGAAAATTTCGCCTTAATCGTTTTTTTATCTAGTTCAATCTTTTGTTGATAATTCAGAGATAAAAGGCCTGACAATAACGCGTTATTGTATATTTGATTTCTTTGTATGGGGTCTTCGGGAAAAACAAAGTGATTAAAATTGGCTAAATCGAGTTCATTAACTGCCAATTTATATTCAATCTCACCACTTAGATTATTCAAACCGAATTCTGCGTCAAGCTGAATTGGGCTGTTGTTTAATGCTATGGCAAGCGAGATATTACCAAGCTGTTGGTGGGGACTCAGGTGTAGCTGTTTCAAGTTTACTTTAGTTAAAGCTATTGAGTGTTTGTGATCTAACCAATTGAGCTTTATTAAGGAATTAACGACGTTAATATCCGGAATATTAAGGTTGTAATCACCTTGAGTGTTTTCCGCAACAGGTTCATTAGGTGGAGGGGTAGAAGAGTTTGTTGGTATGGGCCAGCCACCAATATTTATTTGTTCGTCTAACTTGTCAATCTTGAGCTTTAAACCGTCTATATCGAATTGGCTTACATGGACTGTTTTGCTTAATAATTGCCAAAGGCTTAACTCTATTTCTGCTGAATCTATACTCAATAACGGCGTATGAGTCGCATCATCAAATTGTGCGAGCTCTAACTCTGAAATAGAAAGCTTTGTTATAAATGGGTTGTAACGAATGGTTGTTTTTTCTGCCAGAGCTAAGTTGTTATCGACTAATAAAGGTGACAGGTATTGAGATATAATCCATGGAGAAAAAAACCATATGAACCCACATACGAATAAATAACAAGCTAAAATAGCTTTTACAAAATTCAATAATATCTTTGGCATTTCTATCCCAATTAAAATAATTGTTTAAAAAAATAGCGATTATACGTGAGTTAGTAATTTTCTTCTTTCTTGACGTTATAATAACGATCTAAATTTAAGTCATTAACTGTTTATATATGCGTATTGATAAATTTATTTGTAAAAGTACTGAATTAACTCGAACTGAAGCGAGTGAATTCCTTCAAGCACGAAAAGTGTGTGTCGATGGGAAGGTTTTTACCAATGGCGCAACGCAAGTTCATGAAGATAATTGCATCACCCTTGATGGGGAAAGGCTAGTTGCTCGCTCCTCTCGCTATATCATGGTGCATAAGCCCCAAAATACACTCTGCTCAAATGTTGATGAGGTTTATCCTTCTTTGTTTCATCATGTTGGTGTTTATAAAGCTTTTGATCTTCATGTCGCTGGTAGGTTAGATGCAGATACCACGGGTTTAGTCTTAGTCACTGATGATGGCCGTTGGTCTTATAATATCATTACACCACATAAACAATGTGAGAAAACCTACCGCGTTACCCTGCGAGATGCCATCAAAGAAGAGGTCGTATTAAAATTTCAGAATGGCATTCTATTGCAAGGTCAACAGAAACCAACCTTACCCGCAAAGTTAAAGGTGGTGAGTGATCGTGAAGTATTACTTACTATTACAGAGGGAAAGTTTCATCAGGTAAAACGTATGTTCAGAGCTGTAGGTAATCGTGTGCATGGCTTGCATCGAGAAAGCATTGGAAATGTGCATTTAGACGTTGAAATAGGGCAATGGCGCCACTTAACTTATGATGAAATAAATTCGTTTAGATAATAAAACGCTAGGGCAACCTAGTACCTCTCTTTTAATTTTTATATTACGCAGTAAAACAGATTGTTCTGTAGGTATTTAAAAAATTCTGAAGTATTTGATGAACTTGTGTGTCATATACTAGTCTTAAGTATTCAATCAGTGACTCTTTATTTATAGCGAATACATGTAGGGCTGCGCTTTCATTAAATTAATACAAAGAAGGTTATCTGTGGGAAAGATAAATTTATATCGATTTTTATCTGTTAGTTGGTTTTTATTGGCATTGTCTGGCTGTGGCCAATCGAACACTGTAAAACTAACCTTAACAGGCTCTAGTACTATCGCTCCGCTTGTAATGGAGCTGGGGCGCGCATTTGAAAAACAACAACCTGGAACTCGTGTTGATGTGCAAACGGGCGGGTCGTCACGAGGGATTGCTGATATACGTGCTGGCATATCTAATATCGGTATGGTTTCTCGCTCTTTAAAAATATCTGAAAAAGACTTATTCCCGCATACGATTGCATATGATGGTATTACGTTGATTCTAAATAAATCCAATCCTGTTAATGTGCTTACCGATAACCAAATTGTAGAAATTTTTAAAGGCAATATTAATAATTGGGCAGAGGTTGGTGGTCCAAATAAGGGTATTACTGTCGTAAATAAGGCTGAAGGACGCTCGACATTGGAGTTATTTCTTAATTATTTTAAGCTTGAAAATAGAGCGATTAAAGCGGATGTTGTTATTGGCGATAATCAGCAGGGTATTAAAACCGTTATAGGTAATCCGTGGTCAATAGGTTATGTTTCTGTTGGTGCTGCTGAGTATGAAGAAAAACACGGTTCCGCAATAAAACTGTTAGGTGTTAGTGGTGAAAAAGCTTCTACTACTGCCATTAAACAGGGCCATTACCCATTATCTCGGCCACTCAATATAGTGACATTAAATAAACCTGAGGGGATAGCTAAGGCATTTATTGACTTTGCACAGTCATCAAATGCAGCAGCCTTTGTTGAAGAACAATATTTTATTCCTATCAATGCGCACTAATCGCTTTGTTCAGATCAGTTTGAAGGTATCGGCTTTACTTGCCGCCAGCGTACTTTTGTTCATTCTTTATTTTTTAGTACAAGAAAGCATACCGCTCATTAAAACTTTAGGTATGAGTGCTTTCTTTCAAGGAGGTTGGTACCCGTTAGAGGGTGAATATTCTCTTACACCTATGTTGTTAGGTAGTTTGTATGTAGCGATTGGGGCGTTAGCATTGGCCGCTCCATTAGGGATCGTGGTGGCAATATTCGGCCAGTTTTATGCGCCGGTACTGCTAGGTAAGGTGTATCGCGGAATGGTTGAGCTATTGTCTGGCATACCTTCTGTCGTTTATGGCTTTTGGGGGTTAACGGTGCTGGTGCCTTGGATTACGTACTGGGTGCCTCCAGGAACTAGTGTTTTAGCAGGTATTATTGTTTTGGCTATGATGGTTTTACCCTTAGTGGTACTTACAGCTGATAGTGCAATCTCAAGCGTTCCCAGGAACTATATTCGCAGTGCTCAAGCGTTAGGTCTAGCACGCTGGGGTATTATTTATCGTTTAGTATTGCCCGTTGCATTGCCCGGAATTTTATCAGGCATAATGCTGCAAAGTGGTAGAGCGCTAGGCGAAACGATGGCAGTACTGATGGTTACTGGCAACGTAGTACAGCTGCCAGAGGGCTTGTTTAAACCAGTGCGTACACTTACTGCTAATATAGCACTTGAAATGGCGTATGCTGTTGATAGTCATCGTATCGCATTGTTCATTAGTGGTTTGTTATTACTGTTAATGACAGTGCTAATAGTGAGCATCGCGCATTACTTAAAAGGGAGGCGTTTTGCTTAATAATTACCGACCAGACTTGAATAGTTTCTTGATTTGGCTCGTGGCCATATTAGTTGCAGTGCTACCCATCATGATGTTGTGGGAAATAGCGCGTGATGGCTTACCACATTTGACTTTATCATTTTTGCTTGATGAACCTTCAAATGCAGGGCGTAGCGGAGGTATTTTTCCAATGCTCGTTTCCACATTTTGGATTTTAGGTGTGTGTCTACTGGCCGTTATTCCTATAGGTTTGGGGTGCGCGCTTTACCTTAGTGAATGCATACAAGCTGAAAACCCTATAGCTCGTTGGGTGGGCTTAAGCCTTGATGTATTAAGTGGCGTACCTTCTATTGTGTTTGGTCTATTTGGCTACGCCATTTTTGCTCTTCATTTAGGCTTAGGATTTTCGATTGTATCAGGAGGATTAAGCTTAGCTTGCATGGTATTACCACTTTTCATTCGTACTACGGAGCATGCTCTTAGGTCTAGCCCTCCTGCCTACAGGCAAGCGGCTGAGGCTCTTAATTTAAGTTTTTTGGGGTTTGTTGCACGTATATTGATTCCATCAGCATCTCGAGGTATCGCCGTCGCTCTGATTATTAGTATTGGTCGGGCTTTAGCTGAGACGGCAGTACTTATATTTACCGCGGGTTATGTTACCCGAATGCCTTCAAGTTTGTCTGATTCAGGGCGTGCACTCTCTGTTCATATCTATGACTTGTCTATGAATGTCTCTGGTGGGCAAAACAATGCAGCAGCGACGGCGCTGGTACTCGTTATCTTCATTATTTTAATTAATATATTCGCTCATAGAATGTCACGACGTTGGCAAACTTAGGAAAAAATTATGTTTAAGTACATGCGCCAAAGTAATGAAATAGAGCAGATTTTCACTACTATTAATACGTCTGCTATTTCTATATCAATAAAGAACGTTGATGTTCGCTATAATAATGTAGCCGTAATAGAGGGGGTTAATTTGGACGTGCCTGCAGGTCAGGTTACTGCACTAGTAGGCCCTTCTGGTTGTGGAAAAAGTAGTTTACTTACTTGCATCAATCGAATGACAGACACCGTGGCACACTGTCAGGTGTCAGGTGAGATTTTAGTAGGAAGTGATAATATTCTTCATACCAAAACAGATCTAGGTATTTTGAGAAGGAAAGTGGGTATGGTATTCCAACAACCAAACCCTTTTCCGCTTTCTATTTTTGAGAATATTCGTTTTCCCTTAAAAGAACATGGCATGCGTGATGAGAAGAGTATTAGTGAAATTGTAGAAACGGTACTCACTCAAGTAGGCCTTTGGGACGAAGTGAAAGATCGACTTAAAACAAATGCGCTGCAATTATCAGGTGGGCAGCAACAACGCTTATGCATCGCACGGTGTTTGGCCCTAAAACCAGAAGTGATTTTATTTGATGAGCCTTGTAGTGCTTTAGATCCAGTGTCTTCCACCACTGTTGAAAAACTCATTAAGGGGCTCACCCCCGACTACACGGTCTTAATGGTGACACATAATTTAGCGCAGGCTCGACGTATTGCCGATCATGTTGCTGTGTGTTGGATGCAGTCTGGCGCAGGGTGCATTATTGAAAGTGGTGATACTGAATCCATTTTTGAGCGCTCCATTCACCCAATTACCCAAGCTTTTTGCAAGGGCGATCAAGGGTAGTTGTGACCTCAGGTTGAGGGCGAACGGGAAGTTCTCCATGCCTACGATTTGCCAAAAGGAATGGGGTTTCTTAGTGAGCCAAGCAGGCCTTCACCGAAAGTGCGGAAAAGGCTTAATAGAAAGCTGATTAAAGGCCTTGACTATATTGTGCATTGGTCGAAATAGGGATCATGGTGATTAACTCTTCTTTAGAGGTGTTTACGCCCTTTAGTAAACCTTCAAAATGTTTAATTAACTGCACTTTGTCTTGTTTGGGTTTTGAGCCCGAGCCAATATCTGTTAAGTCGATAAAGAATTCATCGAATAAATCAGCTAAGTCACTGACGACATCGAAGTTCAAGAATTGTTCATCGTTATAAATGCTAGGGTAGCCACCTTTTTGTTTATCAACGGCGAATGAGATTCCTTTGACGTTGGTGATGGTTGTTGCTTTTTCACATTTCAGCATACAGCCATCTTCTATACTTGGCTTTTTACAGCCAACTGTCTGTTGGAAGAAGCACTGTCTGCTAGTCATCATTAGAATAGGGTGGTAAATGCTATACAGCATTTTAAAGTTTTCAGGCCGTGAAATGTTTTTAATTTGCTGACGATTAATCTCGTTCGATATAAATGCACCGGAACAATTAAGTTCTTCTTTCAGTGTTAATAAAGCATAAGAGTTAGTCGTGTTTAAAAATGGCCCAGCAATCCAATCAATATTCATTTCAAAAGCTTTATAAGCAATGCCTGTATTGTTTGTCACAATACGTTCGGGTTTCACTTGCTCTAGAATTTTGACGGCTTCAAGGTAATCTTTACCAATAAGCACAGCAGGGAACCATGGAATGAGTCTTGGGTTAGCTAATAGTAGGTCGATATGTTTTGTGCAGTTCTTTTTTAAACTCTCTGGTATTTTGAAGTAAACATCTGCATCGGTGATGTCTAAAAGGTGAAAATCTGCATCACTTGCGATTAATAATGACAGCTTGGGATTCTCTTCCAATTTTGGGTGTTTAGGTAATGCAGGAATTTCAACAGGCGAAATGACTGGTTTTGAGCCGTTTAATTGAAACGCTATTTTATTTTTGACAGATGTTAGTTCTTTAAATGCAAAACTTAAGCCTTCGTCAAGGTCCGTGAAGTCAAAATGGTTAATAATATGGTTGGCATCATTAAAATTATTGAAGCGCTTTTTAAGCGCTGTTTGATCAATAATAGATTTTTCGCTTTGCATTAAATTTAAATCTGAGCTGATGGTGAAAGTGCTATTTTGATGTGTTATTGCATTAATGCTTGAAACTGTCACCGTTAATGGCTCATTCAACTTACCTGTTATTTTGAATGTAAGCTGCGTTTTATCAATGCTTAGCGGGCTTATTTTTTGTTCAAGTTCTGCGCCTAGATCATTTTTTTCTAACTTCAGTGTTTCTTTTGCTTCTTGAATTTGCACTACTGAAATTGCTTTGCTTTTTCCGACGGCGTGTATTGCACTGTGATCACGAGGGTTATCTATAAACATATCTTTAGTAAGATTGCCTTTTAGAAAAGAGTTCGTAAAGTCACGATTAAAGACTCTATGTAAGTTTGAGTCGTCAGCTAAAAGTTTTCCAGAGTCTATAAATTGATTGATCTGTTTTCGCCAGGTATCGACTACGGTATAAACATAATGAGCACCTTTAATACGACCTTCAATCTTTAAGGAGTCAACACCTGCATCAACCAACTCGGGTAAGTCAAAGTAAGCAGAGTTATCTTTAAGGTTGAGTGGAAAGTTATTACCGGTTGCTGTTGTTTCATATTCATCACGACAAGCTTGGCTACAGCGGCCACGGTTTCCAGAATTACCCACACTCACTGAACTTGAATAACACTGGCCAGAAAAGGCAATGCACAATGACCCGTGAACAAAAACTTCAGTGAGTACATTATTGTTATGTGCAACTTTTGTTAAGGCTTTTACTTCATCGAGGTTTAATTCTCGAGAGAGGTTAAGTCGAGACGCCCCCATTTTACCTAAAAATAAAACCTGGCCCTCATTTGTGGTGGTTAATTGTGTTGAGGCGTGAATATCCAAACTAGGAAAGAATTTTTTAACGAGATTAAATACACCTAAATCCTGAACGATAATTCCATCGATACCGGAGTTAACTAATTGGTTTAAAAGTTTTACTAAGGTTTTAATTTCACGCTCTAGAATAACAACGTTGAGGGTTAAAAATATTTCGCAATGGTATTGGTGCGCAAGGCGTATCACTCCATTGAGTTCTTCAAATGAAAGGTTCGATGCGCGATTACGTGCATTGAAGTGGTCAAGTCCACAATAAACCGCATTCGCACCTGCAATAATGGCCGCTTTTATCGCTTCAACATCACCACCCGGTGCTAATAATTCGATTTTTCTATTCATTGAGAAATAACTCGCTTAATTTTTAATGTCATTTTGAGCGGCATTTTATCCGTATACTTGTTTTTTAGCCATCGATTAAATGTAAAGCAGTGTAGTGAGGCAAATGTTGCCGTGTTCAAAAATTAAACACTTGTTTGAATCCCTTAGCGGTAAAGGGCTCGGAGAACCTATTAAGAACTTACTCAGTAAGTTATCCACAGATTGTGTGTGCAACTTTTGATTATTTAGTAATCAACGGTAAAAATTACTTAAATAATGTTGGCTATTTATGTTTGAAAAGTGATAGCTAATGATGTGTATAAAAATCAAACGCTTCTTTAGATCCCTTAACTGGTAAGGGTTTTGAGAGGGTATCAAGAACTTACTCAGTAAGTTATCCACAGAATGTGTGTGCAACTGTTGTATATTAAACGTGCGTTTGAAAGTTTGGTGTTTATTTATTGAACAATTTGTCTCTCAGTTATTTTTATAATATGTGCATGTAATGCTTTACTGAAGTATTTACATTAGCGTTATTTTGAGTCGACGAGTGTTTAAACTCAGGGTATTGCACTAGTAACTGATAGTATTGGGCCATCAAGGCCAATCATCGTTGCTTGAATTGGTTTGCTTCATCGAGTTTGAGATTACGCTCAAGTATCGTATGTAAAATTGCGCTTAATTTACATTCAACAGGATTCTCAACTAAATATTTAGAAACCGCATGAGCTCAAGCGTCTTCCTTGTTTCGATATTTTACTTAAGTACTTGCGCAGAGCAATTTTCTCGTTCATGTAAAGTCTCTATAAATACGGTAAGACAAAGCGCCTCCTTGTTACGCAGTGTATAGCAAAAAGTTTGTTAGTGTGCTCAAAAATTAAACACTTGTTTGAATCCCAAGGCTTTAAAGGGCTCAGGTGGTCTATTAAGAACTTACTCAGTAAGTTATCCACAGATTGTGTGCGCAACTTTTGATTGTTTAGTAATCAAAGGTGAAAATACATTAAATAATGTTGGCTATTTATGTTTGAAAAGTGATAGATAATAATGCGTATAAAAATTAAACACTTCTTGAAATCCCTTAGTTGGTAAGGGTTTTGAGAGGGTGTTAAGAACTTACTCAGTAAGTTATCCACAGAATGTGTGTGCAACTGTTGTATATTAAACGTCCGTTTGAAAGTTTGGTGTACAATTATTGAACTATTTGCATCTCAGTTATTTTTATAATATGTGCAAGTAATGCTTCACTGAAGTCTTGCTTGAAGATATTAAGTGGAGCTACTTCAATTACTTGTGCGATAGCGCCTGTTGGGTGAGTCATGTGCCATACACCAATTAACGCTTGCTGAACCTGCATCAAGTATGAAATAACTCTGGTATTATCTGGAGTATTTACTTTAGTGCTATTTTGAGTCGACGAGTGTTTAAATTCAGGGTACTGCCCCAGTAATTGAGAGTATTGGCCCAACAAGGCCAATAATCGATGCTTGAATTGGTTTGCTTCATCGAGTGTGAGATTACGTTCAAGTATCGTATGTAAAATTGCGCTTAATTTACAGTAAATAGGATTCTCAACTAAAGATTTAGTGACAGTATGAGCAAGCGCCTCTCGTGTTTCTACATTTTGCTTAAGCGCTTGCTCAGAGTAATTTACTAGTTCATTTAAAGCCTCTACGAATAAAGCAAGAAAAAGTGTTTCCTTGTTACGAAAATATCGATAAAGCGCTGCTTTTGTAATACCCACATCAGCAGCAACATGATTCAGATTAACCTCTTCATAAGAAAGGGTTTGAAAACGTTTTCTTGTGGCGTCAAGAATGTGTTGACGCCTCAAGGCTTTTTGTTCAGGGTTTTTAGCGCGCTGCTTGATTAAACACATTTTAAGCTTGTAACCATCCTGCTAGTTTACGGTTGACTGATCGAGGGGATAGTTTACCAGACCAAACGCCAAATATGTTCTTACCGCCAGTAATGACAATTGCTTTATGCTTTTTACGTAATGATTTCTTTACAACGGCCTCTGCTGTCATTGCACCCGCTTTAAAAAGTTTGGTATCAGTCATGTTTGCTGCTGTCGCAAATTCTGATGCAGTGGCTCCTGGGCATAATGCGCTGACATAAATACCATCGTTTTTTAACTCTTCATGTAACGCTTCAGAAAATGAAAGTACAAATGCTTTCGTCGCGTAATAGACAGCCATATTCGGGCCGGCTTGAAAGGCCGCAGTAGAAGCGACATTTATAATGAATGCATCGTTGTTTTGTTTAATGTTAGGAAGTAGCCGATAGGTTAATTCAACGAGAGTTGTCACGTTCAATTGAATCATTTGTAATTGACGCTCTAGCGGTAGCGTTATAAATGCACCTCGATCACCAAAGCCTGCATTATTGATTAATCCATTTATTTTCCAGCCTGCTTTTGACACATGTTGATCTATGAGTGAAGCGCCTGCTGATGTTGAAAGGTCAGCTTCGAGCGTTTCGACTGATACGTTGTACGAGCTTGAGAGTTCTTGAGCTAGGGCGTCTAGTTTATCTTTACGACGTGCCGTTAAAATTAAATTATTGCCTTGTTGGGCAAGTTGTTTCGCAAAGACTTCGCCTATACCTGCGCTCGCGCCTGTGATCAATGTGTAATTCATTTTTATTTTCTCAATATTAGTTAAGTTACTCAGGGTTAATTAGAATACATTATGTTGTTTGTTTAGTAAATAACCTAGAGTAACTTAAGTTGTGAGTTAAACGTCTATTCTAATTTGAATTAAATATTGTAATGAACATAGTGGTTATTATTGAAAGGTTTGGAAAACTAACAAAATAATAAGTGATTGATAGCGAGCGTATTTTTTATACCCCGTTATACTTACAACTATATGCTTGTATTCATACATTTTTCATAAGGAAGTACCGTGACCCGCTTATCTGTTGACCAGTTGTATTCTGTTTGTCATTTAGATGATTTGCCTTTTACCACTAGCAAGTCTTTAGCCCCTCTAAATGAAATTGTTGGGCAATCACGTGCTCAAGAGGCTGTTCGTTTTGCCATGGCGATGCAGGACACGGGTTACAATATTTATGCGGTAGGTCGAAATGGCTTAGGTAAAAGAAGCATGATTCTTCGTTACTTAAGTCGCACCCGTAAAAAAACAAATTCGGTATATGATTGGTGTTATGTTGCTAACTTTGATGAACCCCGTTCTCCTATGGTTTTAAAGTTACCCGTCGGGATGGGGGTGAAATTAAAACAAGGTGTTGAAAAATTAATTCTCCGTTTAGTAAGAGGAATACCACAGGCTTTTGATACAGATAGTTATTTTGAGCGTACTGAAGCACTGAAAAATGAATATGCCACTTTGCAAGAAGATGCACTTGAAAAATTATCTAAGCAAGCGAAGCGAAAAAAGATAAAACTAAGTATTACAACACCCGGTGGGTATCGATTAACAGCGCTTGATGGAGATGAGGCGCATACGGCTGCTAGTTTTGAAGCGCTCTCTGAAGAAGAAAAAAATAAGTTTGAAGCTGTTATTAATAAATTAGAGTTGAAATTACGCAGTACTATTCGGAAAATTGTTACCTGGGAGCAAGAAATTTCGGATAAGCAGCAAGCACTTAATGAAGAGGTTGTATTGGGTGTTTCTAGTCACCTTGTTCAGTCGTTAGTCAATAAATACAGTGAGCATAAATCGGTTATTAATTACCTAGATAATCTTCAGAAAGATATTATCGCTAACGTAGATGTTTTTTTAGAAGATAGTGAAGAGCAAGGGGCTTTAGCCAATGCCACACTTGAAAAGAAGATGCCCCGTCGTTATCAAATTAATGTACTCGTGCAGCATGAAGATAATAAAGAACCAGTCGTTGTAGAAGAGAACCCCAATTACCACACACTATTTGGCTATGTGGAACATGTGACCTACAAAGGTACGGTGTTCACTGATTATTCTCTTATCCGATCAGGGTGTTTGCATCGTGCGAACGGCGGTTATCTATTGATAGATGCGATAAAGGTATTAGAGCAACCTTTTGTCTGGGACGGACTTAAACGTGCGCTAAGGTCTAGAGAATTACAAATAAATTCCTTAGAGCGTGAAGTGACATTGTCTGGAACAATATCGCTTGAGCCAGAACCAATTCCTTTAGATGTTAAAATAATTTTGTTTGGTGATCGGGAAACGTATTTGCTGTTACAAAATTATGACCCTGAATTTCAAGAACTATTTAAAGTGACAGCAGATTTTGAAAATGAAATGTCGAGAACCAAAGACTCTCAAATTCAATATGCGAAATTTATCTCAAGTCTCGTTCATGAAAAGCAATTTTTGCATTGTGATCGTAAGGCGATTGCTCGCATTATAGAGTTCAGCTCGCGTCAAGCTGAGCATCAGAACAAGCTATCTCTTCATGCTTCCGAAATTGCGAACTTACTGCGCGAGTCCAACTTTTGGGCCAAAGAGCAAAACTCGACAATGATCAGACAAGCCCATATTGAGCGTGCATTAGAAAGCGATGCGCACCGTAACGGGCGTATTAAAGATCAAGTGTTCGATACAATACGAGACGGTACGACCTTGTTGACCGTAACAGGTGAAGTCGTCGGACAAATTAATGCTTTATCAGTCATGTCAACAGGTGGCGTTGAATTCGGGATGCCAAATAGGGTTACTGCAAATTGTTATTTTGGTGATGGTAGTATCACAGATATCGAAAATGACGCTAAATTAGGCGGAAATATACACACTAAAGGGGTTCTGATTCTGTCATCATACCTTTCTACTTTGTTTGCGAAAGAAGATGCGATGCCTTTGTCAGCAAGTATTGCTTTTGAACAGTCTTATGGTGAGGTTGATGGTGATAGTGCATCGTTAGCAGAACTATGTGCATTGATCTCTTCACTTGCAGAGGTACCTATTCTTCAGCAATATTCGATGACTGGTTCAGTGAATCAGTTTGGGGAAGTGCAGCCAGTTGGAGGTTTGAATGAAAAGGTCGAAGGTTATTTCAGTGCCTGTGAAATTTTAGGTTTAACAGGTAAGCAAGGCGTTTTACTACCAGCGAGCAATGTACATAATTTGATGCTTAATAAAAATGTTTTATCGGCAGTTAAAAAAAATCAGTTTCATATTTATGCCATTAAGCATGTGAATGATGCACTTGAAGTATTAACCGGGAATCATCCCGGTATTTTACAGCCAAATGGTGAGTACCCTGAAGAGAGTATGTTTGGCATTATTCAGAAAAAGCTGACAGTTTTAAGAGAAAAAGAAGATGAGGATGAAGGATCGGTATGAAGTGGTTAAAGGGGTATGTATGTTTGTTTTTATCACTCTTAAGTTTAAATTCCAATGTATTGGCGGAAGCAGGAGATTTTAATCCTATTAAGCTTGTTGGTGCTCTAAGTCAAGGCGCTTTAGTAAGTGGAAAAGTAGAAAGGGGGACTGATGTTTTTTTAAATGATAAGGTTATTAAAGTCACGCCTACAGGAGATTTTGTATTAGGGTTTGGTCGTGATGCCAACTTAACTCAAGTAATTAGATTGGAAAGTTTGGGTAAGACAATCGCTAAACAAACAATCGTTCTTTCAAAAAGAGACTATAAAATTCAACGCGTTGACGGTGTGCCGCAGAAAATGGTGACGCCAGACCCAAGTAAAACAGCTAGAATTAACGCAGATGCCCTTTTAGTTAGAACGGCTCGTAAACAAAGCTTGGAGTTAGAATTTTTTTTACAGTCTTTTACTCCACCATCGGATGGCCCGATTACGGGAGTTTATGGGAGCCAACGAGTTTATAACGGAACACCCAAACGACCACATTATGGACTTGATTATGCTGCACCAGTGGGAACGATCGTTTATGCACCAGCGAGTGGTGTTGTTACGTTAACGCATGACGATATGTATTATTCAGGAGGAACACTAATCATTGATCATGGTTACGGTGTTTCATCTACTTTTCTACATTTGAGTGAGGTTTTAGTAAAAGAAGGCGATAAAATAGAACAAGGGGATCCGGTTGCAAAAGTTGGTAAAGGTGGACGTTCTACTGGCCCGCATCTTGATTGGCGTATAAATTGGTTCGATGTGCGTATAGACCCACAGCTTGTTTTAGAACGGTATAAATAACATTCAGTCCATAGCCCGCTGTACTCGATTCGTAACTTTTTGTTAAATCAGGTTTAATTTTCAGCAAAAATCGTCATATACTAATAGAACGTTTTTTAATCAACTTTATTTGATGGAGTAACACAGGCTTACCTATAAAATTACGCGTTTCCTCTATTAAGCGCGATGAGGTTATCACCTTTTACAGATCGTTGAACTTCAGGATTTAGTTGGCCATAAGCTAATCGATAATCCATTCGACTGTAAGTATTTTGAGAGGATATCTGCCATGTTTGATTTACTGGATCAATACCAGGTCAATGAGCTGCACGTTAGAAATGACGTAGTCAGCGGTCTTAAAGCAATCATTGCTATTCATAACACACAATTCGGCCCTGCATTAGGGGGTTGTCGCTTTATCCAATACGAAAATGATGCTGATGCGATGCAAGATGCTGTGCGCTTAGCGCGGGGTATGAGCTATAAAGCTGCGCTGGCAGGTGTCAACCAGGGTGGCGGTAAAGCAGTCATTATAAAACCTAAGGGCTATTATGATTCAAAATTATTGTTTGCAGAGTTTGGTCGATTTGTAGAATCTCTTCAAGGACGGTATATCACTGCAATCGATTCAGGTACAACTGCGAAAGAGATGGATATTATTCAACAGCAAACTTCGCATGTTACCAGTACCAGTTCGACGGAAAATCCTTCTATATATACAGCCAAAGGCGTGTTTGAAGGGATTAAAGCTTCAGTTAAACATAAACTTAACAAGGATGATCTTCAAGGTTTACGTATTGCCATACAAGGTGTTGGGAATGTTGGCTCCGCACTAGGACACTTATTGGATAAGGCGGGTGCTCACGTGATCGTGGCAGATATAAGTCGATCTAATGTAGATAGCGCAATGAGTGAATTTGCCTCGGAAGTAGTTCAACCAGATGAAATATATCACACACCATGTGCCGTTTTTTCACCTTGTGGACTAAGCAATGTGATTAATAAGGATACTGTTGAAAAATTAGAGTGCATGATCGTTGCTGGCTCTGCAAATGTGCAATTGTCTAGTCATGAGTTAGGGCAGCGGTTACATGAGAAAGGCATTCTTTATGCCCCCGATTATGTGATCAACGCCGGAGGTCTAATTTATGCCTCGTTAGAGCATCAAGGCATATCAAAATCAGTTGCCGTTGAAAAAGTTTCCCATATTTATGAAACGCTAAGCGATATTTTTCAACAATCAAAACTCAGTAATACGGCAAGTAATTTAATTGCTGATGAAATTGCCCGCTCAAAATTATATGAAGCGATTAACGAAGCTGCATAAAGGAGAGGGTGATGAAAACATTGAGCGATTCAATTGAGAAAGAAACGTTAAACTTTAGTATTGCACGTTATTCCATTTTGGATAATAAAGGTAATATTACGGGCGCTCTACCTGCATCTATTTCAGATACTAAGCTCGTCTTACGCGCATATAAATCAATGGTGTTAGGCCGCGCTTTCGATAAAAAGGCAATTGCTTTGCAACGTACGGGTAAGTTAGGTACTTACCCTTCAATTCTTGGTCAAGAAGCGATTAGCACTGCAATAGGTTTAGCTATGGGGCAGGAAGATATCTTTGCGCCTTACTATCGAGACTTAATCGCGCAATATCTTCGCGGAGTGAGTCTTAAAGAAATATTGTTGTATTGGGGTGGAAATGAACAGGGTAGCAATTATCAAAATTGTGTACACGATTTTCCAAATTGTATTCCTATTGCAACACAGTTAAGCCATGCTGCCGGCGCAGCGATATCATTAAAAGTAAAAGGTATTCATCAAGCCGCATTAGTGACCTGCGGCGATGGGGCCACTTCAAAAGGTGATTTTTTAGAGACTTTAAACCTAGCGGGTGCGTGGCAGCTACCGTTGGTGATGGTCGTTAATAATAATCAATGGGCAATTTCAACACCGCGTAACGTTCAATGCTCAGCTGAGACCATTGCTCAAAAAGCAATAGGGGCAGGTATCGAGGGGGTTGTAGTGGACGGTAACGACTATTTTGCTGTGTATTACTCTATTAAAGAGGCGCTAACAAAAGCGTATACAGGAAAAGGGGCTACTTTGATTGAAGCGGTGACTTATCGTTTGGGAGACCACACAACAGCCGATGACGCTAACCGATATAGAAATCCAAAGGAGTTGAAAGAAGCTTGGCATAATGAACCGATTAAACGTATGCATCAGTATTTGATAAATAATCGTTTGTGGAATGAGGTTAAGGAGCAGGCGTTATTGGAGCTAGTGACTGCTGAGATTGAAAATGCGGTCGCAGAATATTTAAGCTACCCAAAGCAAAGTTCTGAGTCCATGTTTGAATTCTTATATGAAGAATTACCAGAAAGCCTTAAAGATCAATATGCTGAAGCTAAGTACGAGAATTATTCATTAAAAACGTAGTCCACTTTATGAGGTGAAAAGTAAGTGTAAGCAAAGTTTTAAGTAACATTAATTTTATTAAAGGTGGTCGAGTATGAGTAAAACTCATGTAAATACCTTCGATATTACATTAATTGAATCGATTAATTTGGCATTAAATCGTGCGATGACATTGCACCCTGAAATGGTGATATTGGGTGAGGATGTCGGGGTGAATGGTGGTGTTTTTCGTGCAACTGAAGGCTTGCGTGATAAGTATGGTTTAAAGCGAGTTATGGATACGCCGTTGGCTGAAGCGCTCATTGCCGGTGTAACGGTCGGTATGGCAGCACAAGGGATTAGGCCTGTCGCAGAGATACAATTTATGGGCTTTATTTTTGCTGCAATGGAGCAGCTTGCGACACATGCCGCACGTCTTAGAAACCGAACAAGAGGTCGATTGAGTTGTCCTATGGTTATTCGTGCGCCTTATGGTGGTGGTATTCATGCACCAGAGCACCATAGTGAAAGTACCGAAGCGCTATTTGCTCATATCCCGGGTCTACGTGTTGTTATACCAAGTTCACCCATTAGGGCCTACGGTTTATTGTTATCAGCAATCGAATCAAATGACCCTGTCATATTTCTAGAGCCTAAGCGTATCTATAGATTAACTAAAAGTAGAGTGACAGATGATGGCCATCATTTACCACTCGATAGTTGCTTTATATTGCGAGAGGGTAGTGATATTACACTGATTTCGTGGGGGGCGATGATCACTGAAACCCTTCAAGCCTCTCAGGAATTATCTTCAAAAGGTATTGAGTGTGAGGTGATAGATCTAGCAACGATTTCGCCGATTGACCGTCAAACGATTATAAATTCTGTAAAAAAAACGGGGAGGTGTTGTGTCGTTCATGAAGCATCACGGAATTGTGGCGTTGGGGCCGAAGTGGCTGCATGCGTTTCTGAATATGCATTCCCCTTTTTAAAAGCGCCCATATCCCGAGTGTGCGGTTACGATACCGTTATGCCATATTTCCAAAATGAACAAAATTATCTTCCTTCAACGCAAAAAATTGTCGACACAGTGTTGGCGAGTTTTATTTCTCTGAAGGAGGTGAACCATGCCGTTTAAATTACCTGACTTAGGGGAAGGTCTTCAAGAAGCTGAAATTGTTGAATGGCTGGTTAAAGAAGGTGATAAAGTTGAGATTGATCAACTCATCGTGTTGGTTGAGACTGCTAAGGCAATTGTGGAGATACCGTCGCCAGTGAGTGCTGTTATTACAAAAATTTGTGCATCAGTAGGTGAGATGGTTCGTGTTAATGAGGTGCTGGTTGAGTATGAAGGTGATGTTAAGAAAGTTGAACCTAAAGAAAAAAGTATATCGGTTGTGGGCGAGTTAAAAACAACAGCAGTGACGAATACAGAAGAAGCTTTCATCATTGGATCTGAAGTAGATTGTGGCAACTTAAAACCCGTGCGTAATCAAAAAAATATAGCACCGCCCGGCATTGTCGCTTTTGCAAAAAAACTTGGAGTACAGCACGAATTATCTTCAATGGCTTATGGGGATGTAACGTATACAGATTTAATGACGATATTTGAGTCAAAAAATAAGTCACCAGAGCATCAAAAAAAACTATCATCAAATAAGGGACATTCAGAAAACAAATTAGTAAAACTTTCAGGGGCAAAAAAAATCATGGCTCAAACAATGAGCAAGTCCTGTCAACAAGTGCCAGCGGTAACTTTGTTTGATGATGCAAATGTTTCAAAATGGGGTAAAGAAGAAAATATAACACTAAGACTTTTAGAAGCCATGGTTAAAGCGTGTGTTGAGGTGCCCTTGCTAAATGCTTGGTTTGATGAAGAAAACCTCACTATACAAATGTTTAAAGATATCAATATTGGTGTGGCGGTCAATATAAATGATGGTTTATATGTTCCTGTTATACGTTGTGCTCAAAGCTTGACGTCGCAAGCGTTAAAGACAACCTTATCAAGGCTGATTGAGCAAGTTAAATCAAAGAAAATACAGCCGCAAAAGTTATTAGGTGCCACGATTAGTCTTAGTAATTTTGGTACCTTAAGTGGGCGATATGCGACACCTATTGTTGTACCTCCGCAAGTGGCAATTCTTGGTGTAGGAAAGATTCGAGAAGAAGCAGTTGTGTCTGATGGAAAAGTTGAAGTTGGACGTATTTTACCCATTTCACTCACATTTGATCATCGCGCTGCCAGCGGTGCTGATGCCTCTGCTTTTCTAGAGTGTTTTCTGTCTGATTTGCAGAATCGATCGATTCAAAATTAAGTTTTTGGTCTTAATTTACCCACCTGGTTTTCTTATGTGTAATTGGACGTAAACCAAGGTAGAATCATGGCAGCTCTTCATCAGATTTTTTATAAATACCGTCTTCATATAGTAAAATAGGTTTCCATGAAACATTTGGCTCTTATCGCAATTGCTGGTGCCGTCGGCGCTGTGGCTCGATTCATTTTGGTTAATTTAGTGGGAGGCCGTAATTTTCCGTGGGGAACGATGACAGTCAATATTATTGGCTCATTTCTGATGGGGATTGCTTATATCATTATTGTAGAGAAATCATTAATATCACCCGATATGAAACCTTTGTTTATGACGGGTTTTTTGGGCGCATTTACAACATTTTCAGCATTCTCCCTTGAGGCCTGGGAGTTACTTGACCGAGGTGAGGCCTTGCAAGCCCTTACTTATGTCGCTGGTTCTGTTATATTTTGTCTCATGGCTGTTATGGTTGGCGTTTTTATTACCCGTTTAACACTTAACTGATTAAATCACGGTCTATTACTAGGCCAAATCAACATCTAAACCTAAGAAAAGAGATTATGTTAGATCCCAAATTAATTCGTTCAAATATTGAAGAAATTGCGCAAAAACTGATTGTTAAAAAATATAAATTTGATACCGAGCGTTTTACAATTCTTGAAGAGAAACGTAAATCGATTCAAACGCAAACAGAAGAGCTTCAGAGTGAGCGAAATACTCGGTCTAAATCGATTGGGAAAGCAAAAGCATCTGGTCAAGATATTGCCCCATTGATCGCTGAGATGGATGAAATTGGTAATAAGCTTGAAGCAGCCAAAGCCGAGCTGAAATTGGTTCAAGATGAGTTGAATAGCATTTTTGCAGGTATGCCGAACTTACCTGATGCCGAAGTTCCCGAAGGTGAAACGGAAGATGATAATGTTGAAGTTAGAAAGTGGGGTGAGCCTAAAGCGTTTAGCTTTACTGCCAAAGATCATATCGAATTAGGTGAAAAAGCGAAGCTGATGGATTTTGAAACAGCGAGCAAACTCACAGGCTCTCGGTTCGTGGTATTACGAGGGCAATTAGCTCGCTTACACCGCGCACTTGCTCAATTTATGCTTGATACCCATACCCTTGAAAATGGATATGAAGAAACTTATTTACCTTATATCGTAAATAGTGACTCTTTATATGGCACTGGACAGCTTCCTAAGTTTGAAGATGATTTGTTTAAATTGAATGCTGATCGTGAATTTTATCTGATTCCGACAGCTGAAGTGCCCGCAACAAATATTGTACGTGATGAAATTATCGATGCGAGCCAGCTACCGATTAAATTTGTGTGTCACACGCCTTGTTTTCGAAGTGAAGCTGGTTCTTATGGTCGCGATGTTAAAGGTATGATCCGACAACATCAGTTCGATAAAGTCGAGATGGTTCAAATTGTTAAGCCTGAAGACTCAGACGCAGCGCTTGATGCGATTACCAATCACGCTGAAGGCATTTTACAAAAACTTGAATTACCGTACCGACTTGTCCTTTTATGTGGTGGTGATTTAGGCTTTTCTGCTGCAAAGACATTTGATATTGAGGTTTGGTTACCCGGACAGGAAGCTTACCGTGAAATTTCGTCTTGTAGTAATACGCGAGATTTTCAAGCAAGACGAATGCAAGCAAGGTGGCGGAACCCAGAGTCTAACAAGCCACAATTGGTGCATACACTGAATGGTTCTGGTCTAGCGGTTGGGCGTACAATGATTGCTGTTATGGAAAATCATCAGCAGGAAGATGGCTCAATCAAGATACCAGAAGCTTTAGTGCCATACATGGGCGGTTTGACTGTTATAAACAAATAACGTCCCAAGCGATCATATTGAAAATGATGTTTCTAATGCTAGTAGGTTAACAATGTTAGAAACATCAATATCAGTATATTTGTCCTGAATTGCAAAGTTTTTTAGTCATAATCAATTAATCATTAAGGTATATTCATGGAATTCTTGCCACTCTTCTTCGACTTAAAAGAAAGCACTGCACTCGTATTTGGTGCATCTGATGCAGCAGCCAGAAAAGTGGAAGTCTTACTCAAAGCAAAGTGTCGTGTATCCCTTGTAGCAGAGACCTTAAATAAGAGCCTGAATGAACATTTAGATTCGCCACTTTTTAAACATTATTCTAATGTTGATGATGGGTTGTGGGCTGCTGCTCATATTGTGGTAGCAGCAACTGACGACGCGAGTGTTGACGAAAGAATTTCTGACACTGCAAAAGCTAAAAAACTACCCGTTAATGTGGTGAATAGAGCCGATCTAAGTAATTTTGTATTTCCTTCTATTATTGATCGATCACCTATTATTGCAGCGGTATCGAGTAGTGGTGAGCTCCCGGTACTGACACGCTTGCTGCGGAACCGTCTAGAAGCAACAATTCCGCACGCATTTGGCCGTTTAGCTATTATCGCTAGAAAGTATCGCACGGAAGTTAAGCAGCAAATTACAGCAATCAACACACGACGAAATTTCTGGGAAAGTGTGCTTGAAGGTCGGTTTGCGGATCTTGTTTTTTCTGGTCAAGAAGAAGCAGCTGAAAATGAATTAAGAGAAAAGTTAGACCAACAGTTGAGTAATAAAAACCAAGTTGAAGGCGAGGTTTACCTCGTAGGAGCTGGACCAGGCGACCCAGATTTACTTACATTCAAAGCATTGCGATTAATAAGACAAGCTGATGTCGTTTTATATGATCGATTAGTTTCAGAGCCGATACTTGCGTTAGTAAGGCAGGATGCTGAAAAAATTAATGTTGGAAAAGAGCGGGCGAATCACTTGGTACCGCAGGAGTCTATAAACAGCTTATTAGTTAAGTATGCAAAGGAAGGGAAGCGGGTACTACGATTAAAAGGAGGTGACCCCTTTATCTTTGGTCGTGGAGGAGAAGAAATTGAAACGCTTGCAGAAGAAGGCGTTACCTTTCAGGTTGTTCCGGGAATTACTGCTGCTTCCGGTTGTGCTGCTTATTCAGGTATTCCGCTAACACATCGTGATTACTCGCAATCAGTAAGGTTTATAACCGGTCATTTAAAAAATAATACCTGTGATTTGCCTTGGGAAGAGTTTGTTCATGAAAACCAAACATTAGTTTTTTATATGGGCTTGACTGGTTTACCGACTATTTGTCAATCACTCACTGATCATGGCATGGATACAGATAAGCCAATTGCATTAATTTCTAAAGGGACGACTAGAGACCAGAAAGTACTAGTAGGCACTTTAAGCAATATATCTGAGATGGCAGTTCAAGCTAAAGTAAATGCACCGACGTTAATTATCATTGGTGACGTTGTGAATCTTCGTGAGAAGCTACAGTGGTTTTCTTGAGCCTCAGTTAGAGGCGCGTTCTTAAATAATAAAATTTAGAAAAGCTAATCTTATTATTTAGCTTTTCTAAATCACTTGCTGAATTAAAAAGCCCACCATAATACTACTAATTGCCGTCGCTAATACTATATCAATAAGGGTAAAGGGCTTGCTTTCCTGTCTCATGCTATTCTCTCCTTGGTGTCTTAAATAACAGGCCCTATTGTAACTAAAGTTTAGCAAAGTGTTACCGTAACAATTTGAAACATTGTAAAAGAATGCCTTAATACGAAGACTAACATCAGAAATGTACTATTTTTATACGGTGTAATATAAAACGTCAGACAAAAATGACACTTACTTTAGACTTTATTGCTATTTTTTATCTTGTAGATGAACGAATTTAGTACTATTTCGTTTTATACCATAAAACTGAGCAGTGATAACTTGAACGGTAAAATATAATGAGTTGGGATCGTGATCGCCTATTAATGGACTTAAGTAAGTTCTCTTTTCGCTCTAAAGCTAAAATTAAAGGAGAGGTTTTAAAGTATTATGACTTCTATGGCATGAACTTCTTTTCTGAATTTGAAGGGCTGGAACAGAGAGTAGGCTGGGTGGATTCGAAAGACTTTAGAATTGTACTTCAAACTTTTATGCCAAAAAGTGCAAAAGCGACGGTGTTTATATTTCATGGGTATTATGACCATGTAGGGATTTATCAGCACCTAATACGTTTTTTATTACAGTCTGGCTATGCTGTTGTTATCTATGATATGCCGGGGCACGGTTTATCGACTGGTCGGCCTACAGCTATACAATCTTTCGAACAGTATCAAGATGCAATGAACTCATGTTTAGCTGTATGTAAAGGTCATGTTGCTCAGCCATATCATTGTGTTGGCCAAAGTACAGGCGGGGCAGTGCTAATAGATCGATTAATTAAAGAGAGGGAGGAAAATAAAACTTTTGATAAGGTTGTTCTGCTTGCACCTTTAATAAGACCAAAAGGGTGGGAGTCTATCGGACTTATTCATAGTGCAATAAAGCCATTCTTTAAAATTTGGCATCGGTCTTTCTCAACGAATAGTTCTGACTTAAGTTTTGTCAAATTTCTTAAAGAGCACGATCCTCTGCAGTCAAAATGGATGGCTGTTAATTGGATTACTGCTTTGAAAGAATGGGTTCCAAAAATTGAAAATGGGAACCATTTACAGAAAAAACTGTTAATCATACAAGGGACTAGTGATGGTACAGTGGAGTGGCGCCATAATATCGATGTATTAAAACGCTTATTTCAAGAGACAAAAATTGCTTATATTGAGGGTGGCAAGCATCATCTGGTTAATGAGTCCTTAGATAAAAGGAGCGCTGTTTTTAAAGTGTTGCTTACGGAGTTAGATGCGGTGTAAAAATTTCAACTAGCATAATAAAGAAAAGGGACATGTCATTAACTTTCAATCGCGATATAAATATTATGGATATGAGTCGACCTAATTCACAATAATTATAAAATCATTATTTCTAACAAGCATTTTTTATCGAAAATGATTACATTAGCTTTATTGTGCGATAAAAATTACCTTCAATAATAAAAACCGAATTAAGCGTTGGAGGCTAGCTTACGACTTTACAGGTATTAAGTTAAATCGGGGGCTAAAGCACTATTTATAAGTAAATGGAATTACAATGTTTAAACGAATATTTAACTCAAAAAGACAAAAAGATATAAGGTTTCTTTCTTACGAGGAGTACCGAAATATCTCAAGTGATAAAAAAACAAAAATACATGAGCCGACTAATAGTTGGATGCATCCCCAGGATGCTTTAAAAGTAAACATTGAATCTTCAGAGTCAACACAGCGCCCGATTCTAAGTCTTGATCAGTTTTCATCTGCTTCACACTCTTCTAACAAAAATAACAAGCCAGATTCGTATATTAAAGTTGAGGGCGGATTTAGCTCTTTTACGACCAGTAAAAATGTTCCCGGACTTAAAAACCTTCCTAGTAATGGTACTTTCGCTAACAGTCTTGGAGTGTTTTCAGATACTAAAATGTATTCAGCTCTTATTTCATCTGAGCTTAAACAATACACTATCAACTTGAAATATTTTAACCACCCCAAAAATTTTATTTCTAGTCAATATTCATTTTTTGATAATATCACTGCGTGGATTGTATTTTTATCTGAAGAGGCTGATGAGAATTTCTTGGAAACTTTTATCGATAGGTATGTTGATAAGCCTTGTTTGTTCTTATTCGAAAAAGGGAATAGAAGTAAAACAGGTCAGAAAGTTAGTCGATTTTTGGTAGATAACTCATTATTAATGAGTGAATGTCCTACTTTATTAAGTGAAGCATAATTTTAACCTAGATTGAATAGGCTGCTTATTATTCTTTGATAAGCTTAAGTCGCTGTTAATTATTGTTCTTATTCTGAATTTCCGGATGGTTACTATATAAACTTTCGATTCTGGATAAAGCGTTATCTGTTTTTCGACAATAATCTTTGTTTTCGAGCGCATAACTAAAAACAATACTGATGCGAAAGGTATTTTTAACTTTAGTGCACTCTGTAACAACAGCCGATACATTAGATTGCGAAATATACTTACCTTTAAAAGCGATAATTACTTTCTCTTTAGGCCTTAGAGGTCTTTTTGACTTGATCGCCATGCCATAACGGTTGATATCAAGGCAAAAAACGTCGAAAGAGGGGGAAAATAACTTGGTAAGGCCAACAGACTTAACTGAAATGCGTAGATCGGGCGCTTTATGGCGGCGTTTAATTCGACGCTCAGCCCAATTCACTAATTTAATGTTATGTATAGGGTTAATAGTTAGGTTCCATGATGCTATTAAATTTGTGTTGCTAATTCTAAGATGTCAGTACTTAATAATGTTATACGTTTCGCATTTATAAAATCAACTTTTAACTGTATTCGATTTCTAAAATTCAAGCGCAATATAGTAGTGGAGGGATTCGGCTTATGCAAACAATATGGAGACGGAAGTCACGTAAAATCAGAAATAAGTAAATGGTGGTTTGTAGACGGGGGATTTGCGCCTTGAATCTTTCATGCAAATAGCGATAATGTCACAAAATTATTTTCCATCGACAACTCATACATATTTAATGTGATTTGTTTTGTAATGACTTCTTTCTAACGGATAAACATGACCCAAGCTACAAAGCATAACTCTGTAAGAGGTTCAAAGCTTGTTAGGTTTTTATCTGAGTATGAAATGTCAAATGTAGAGGTCTCGCATAAAAACTTTGCCGAGCGACTCGGTTTATTAGTTGACCTCTCAGACTCTGTTACGCTTTCAGAGTCACTTCGTGCAATTCCAAAGATGATACATAAGACTCCAGAGGGTGTAGCGGAGGCTCAATGTGACGATTTAGTTCAAGAGTTCTTAAAGCAAAGATCTGCTGTTTTAAAATCAATACTGAAGAGTTTTGATTCTAATGCAGTTTTTATTCAGTTTAAGTTACCAATTCCAAAAGCCGATACTTCAATTGAAGATGCAATAAATTTTGATCAATATCAACGCTTTTATTTATTGCACCAAAGTGAGTTAGATTTCAAAACAGAAAAGTTACGTTCACTAGTACGTAAGGTTATTTCAGAGCATTCGTTAAATCTTGCACAACTAGCTGAATTAGATAAAACGCTTAGCAAAAGTATGACGATACACACCCGAAAGCGTTTTTCGGTTGTACCAAAACTTTTGAAAGTCAGGTTTGATCAACTTTATTCAGAACACTGTGAAACACTTGAAGAAAGTATTTGTGTTGATGAGCCCATATTGTGGATTCATGAAAAGGGTTGGCTTACACGGTTTTATTCTGAAATGCAGCAGTTACTCCTCGCTGAATTTGAAGCTAGATTACAACCTATTATTGGCCTAGTTGAAGCATATAATGAAGATATAGAGAAAAAACTATGACGAGATTAATTTTTACCACCGTATTCTTATTGGGCGCAAGCGTAATTATCTGGATGGGAATGGGGTTTATTGGCTCCAACCCGTTAGCACTGACAATTATCGCTATAATCGCATGCGTTTATGTTATTGGATTTATAGAGCTTATTCAATTTAGGGGCGCCACTTCAACACTTCATTATTTTCTGTCTTTAATTACGAAGGAAGAAGCGCCTTCAGCAACGACGTTAGATGCTCGATTAGCAAAACTTCACCCGTCATTATTTAATTCGGTACGTTTACGCATCGAAGGTGAGCGTGTACCTTTACCTGCCCCGGTATTAAGTCCTTATCTCGTTGGCTTACTCGTGATGCTGGGCTTGCTAGGTACTTTTGCGGGTATGGTTGATACTTTAAAAGGTGCTGTAATTGCATTGGAAGGTACAACTGAACTTCAAGCGGTTAGAGCAGGGTTAGCCGCGCCGATTAAAGGGCTGGGTTTAGCATTTGGTACCTCTGTAGCAGGGGTAGCTGCTTCAGCCATGCTTGGTCTTCTGTCTACCTTAAGTCGTCGAGATAGAATGATAGCGACTCGAATTTTAGACTCCAAAATTTCGACTGTACTACGAACGTTCTCTCTGTCATTTAATCGCCAAGAAACCTATAGGGCTCTGCAAAATCAGGCGCAAGCTTTTCCTGAAGTTGTTGATAAACTTGAATTACTAACAACCAAAATAGGTAAAATGGGCTCAGATCTTGGTGTAAAACTTGTATCTGATCAGGAGGTGTTTCATGAGTCAGTTAAACAAAACTATATGGACCTTGCTGCTTCTGTTGGGAAATCACTTCGAGATAGCTTAAGTGAAAGTGGTCGACTAACGAGTGAGGCTGTCGTACCAATATTTACAGATGCAATCATTAAAATTTCTGATCGAGTAGCGAAAAGTGTAAATGATACACATGACAATCTAACTGAGACAACAAAGACACAATTAGATGCTATTTCCGTGCAAGTATTAAAAGCCTCAGACGAAGCGAGTACTTCTTGGGCTGCTGGGCTCGTAAAGCATGAATGCGCTAACCAAAACTTAGTAAATGAACTGAACAATGCTTTAAGCTCTTTTAATACTTCTTTCGAGCTTAAGAGTAATTCACTTCTTGAATCTTTTAATGAAGCCAGCCAATCTGTACTTGTGGAGCAGGCAGAAGATAATGATAAGCGTCTTTCAGTATGGCATGACTCGTTTGAACGCACTCACCATACCGTAAACAAACAACTGGAAGAAACGACTAAAATATTCTCGAATGAATTAAAGCAGGTCAATGATCTACAAAAAATAAATATAGATGGCTCAACCAAGCAGCTAGAAGAGACAACAAAGATATTTTCGAATGAGTTAAAGCAGGTCAATGATCTACAGAAAATGAATATAGATGGCTCAACCAAGCAGCTAGAAGAGACAACAAAGATCTTCTCGAACGAATTAAAGAAGGTCAATGACCTACAAAAAATTAATATAGATGGCTCAACCAAGCAGCTAGAAGAGACGACAAAGATCTTCTCGAATGAATTAAAGCAGATCAGTGATCTACAGAAAATGAATCTAGATAGCTCAACAAAGCAACTAGAAGAGACGACAAAGATCTACTCGGATGAATTAAAGCAGGCCAATGATTTACAGAAAATAAATATAGATAGTTCAACCAAGCAACTAGAGTTGGTATCGTCTTTACTTATGGAAAACTGGCAATCTTCAAGTGATGCCTCTCTCATTGAGCAGGATCGTTTATTAGAGAAACTTAAATCCGTTATGAATGATGTTGTAGATAATACATCAGCTACTTCAACAGCAATGATTTCTGAAATTAGTTCAATGTTGAAAACTTCAGAAGAGCTCGTGGCGACCAGGGTGCAAACCGAGTCTGACTGGCTTAATAGTTATGAAAGTCGCGTAAATCAAATCGTCTCTATGGTCAGTTCAGAACTTAAATCACTAGTCGATGCCGAGCAAATAAGGGGCTCAGAAGCTACTGAGCAGCTGGCTCAATTAGAAACAACCGTCGCAACACAGTTAGCCGCTTTAGGGAATGCCCTAGAGGCACCGATGACTCGATTGATTGAAACTGCATCAGAAACGCCTCGTGCTGCTGCAGAGGTTATCAGTCATTTACGACGTGAAATTTCTAATAACATTGAACGGGATAACTCTTTGCTTGAAGAGCGAGTACAAATTATTGAATCGTTAGATTCTTTGTTTAATTCTTTGGAAAAAAATTCTATTGGTCAGCGAGATGCTGTTGAACAACTTGTAAGCTCATCGTCAAATATGTTGAAGGATGTAGGCAATCATTTTTCACAGCATATCGAATCTGAGGTTGATAAGTTAACCGTTATATCGGATCACTTTTCTGGTAGTGCTGTCGAAATGGCAAGTTTAGGTGATGCGTTTAGTCATTCTGTCGAACTCTTCAATCAATCTACCGGCTGTTTGATTGAAAACCTCTCTCGCATAGAAGAATCATTAAATACATCGACGAATAAAAGTGATGAACAAATGGCTTATTACATTGCGCAAGCGCGCGAAATTATTGACCATAGTGTGTCTTCTCAGCAAGGAATTATTGACCAGTTGAGTCAGTTAGGTACTAAGAGCAAGAAAAAAGTTGCTACTGCTGAGGTTGTGTAATGGAAGAGCTTGAAGATAGCTTTTCGGGTGAGCCACCTATTTGGGCAATTTTTGGCGACTTAATGTCGGGGCTTGTCGGGGTGTTTGTATTGCTCTTAGTGTGGGCTTTAGGATTTCAGCTGGAGATTGCACAATCACTTGAAGAGGAAGTCGCTAAACGTCAAGCTGAGGAGCAAAGACGGATCGCGTTGGAGGAGGCGTTATCTGATCCTTTAGCGACAGGACGAGTCACTTTACAGGATGGACGAATTGGAATTAGTGGGAGTGTTTTGTTTGCTTCAAATTCTGACCAGCTACAGCCTCTTGGTCGAGAGCTACTTAAAACGTTAGTTACGCCACTTACCGTTTACCTTAATGATCGTGAACAGCTGTTAATGGTAAGTGGTTTTACGGATGATCTGCCTATTCAGAAAGGGAATAGCCAATATAAAGATAATTGGGAGCTTTCAGCACAAAGGGCTTTAACGGTCACCCGTACACTAATTGAAGAGGGGATGCCTGACTCCATGGTCTTTGCAGCAGCGTTTGGTTCGCAAAACCCAACTGTTTCGAATAAAAGCGCTGAAGGCCGGTCGAAAAATCGTCGTGTTGAAATGGCACCTGTTCCAATTGTTGCTAGCACTTTGGATGCAATAAGGGATGAGTGATACAAACGATGTTGACTGTGGTGAACAAATCGCCTTCATTTTAGAGCGTGGCGACAATCGCTTCGATGAAACACGGTTTCGATACATATCATCTATGTATGACCGAGCTGTGAAACAAAGAAGCACCGTTTCCCTGGCTTTGATGTCAAAAGTACACAAACTGCTTACCCGTTATCAGACTGACGTATCTTTGTCCGATGAAAGCACTATGGCGCTGAGCCGTCGTATTAAAATGAGTTTTCCTGAGTCGAGTAATGAGGTTGATCGACTTGAGCGGCATTATAACGCCAAAGCGCTAATAAAACTTGAAGAGCGCTTGACGCGTACTAGCGGGGGAGGTGTGTTAAGTGCACTAACAAACCTATTACTCCAAGAAAGTGAGAGTGATGACAGCCAAGGTATACCTTCATTTCTTGAGCTACTTCAAAGTCAAGAAAATGAAGTGGTTCAAACGTTTTCAGATAATGAAACGTGTACACGTTCTAAAAGAATAGAACTCAAGTCGACACGCTTATTTAGGGAGTCCCAAGAAAAATTTAATTCAGAAAAACTAATAAGACAAGCGATTAAGGAAGGCCCCGATAATCCTGGGCCTATCAACCCTCATATGCTTGCCATACGTTCGTTATCGACAATGCAATCTCTTTCACCGCAATATCTTAAACGATTTTTATCTTATATCGATACTGTGTTTTGGTTGGAACAAGCTGGCGAAGAGCTAAAACCTAAAACTACTAATAAACGTGCTGTTAATTCTAATAAGAAGTGATCGATTTATTCCGTTTCAATTTTTTCTGTGATGACCTTTTCAAACTTCCCTTCTACGAAAGAGTAAAGATTAATTTTGTTTTTGTGTTGGTGAGCAATGCGTAGTTTGTTATGACGCTTAGTTCTTTGTTTTAACTTTATAATATTCGTTAATAATGTTTGGAAAGAGTCAAAGTATTCGTCCGTGACTGACATAGCGCCCGCAGATAAAGTGACAAAATCAAAAAAACGATCATCGCCAAAACGGTCTGTACTTTGAATTCCACCTAGCTCTTGGTCTTCTTTAGTGTAAAAACCGACCACTTTATGATTAAATTCTGTGAATAATGAACTTAGAACGTCTTGCCAGTTTTCGTCTTTAATTACAGCAACAAAATCATCACCGCCAATGTGTCCTGCAAAGTCTGTCTCACTATTAATATGCTTTCGTAATAAGTCTGAAAAGATGATGAGTACTTCATCGCCTTTTGTATGGCTATAATGATTATTAAAGGGCTTAAAATTTGTCAGGTCTAAAAGAATTATTGTGAAATCGGTGCTTTTATTCAATAGCTCATTTACACAATCTCCTAAAGGAAGGTTTCCCGGGAGCATGGTTAGTAAGTTGGCATGGCGGTCAGGTTCGGTACGTAGTTGTGTGATCCTTCTGAGTAGATCCATTGCTGTGCCAATCCCTAAAAACTTATTTTGACTGGTTATGACAAAGTCGTGTTCAGCGTGAATACGGGCCTTAGCTGTAACAAGCCGGCTAACTTGTTCTAATCGTAAATGAGCGTCGATATTTAGAAACTCGTTATCCATCTCGCTCGATATAGGTTTGTTGATTAAAACATCCCTTCGCTGTCGAGTACTTAGTTTCGCTAAAAATGAAGTTCGATGTACCATACCAATGATATTGTCATTTTTAGATACCGCTAATGAACTCAGGAAGACTTTCTCTTCAAAAATCTTTAAAACATCTTTGATTAAATCCTCAGCATCAACTTTCTCTTTTGATACAACCAAATCGCAAGCTAAATTAATGTTTTGTGATGATTGTGTACCACTGGTATTAGATATGAAAGGGTCTAGATTCGGGCGCAAAGGTGAAAGCTCAGGGCGTTGTATTAAATACCCTTGCACTATAGGTATCCCTAGATTTTTAAGGGTTTCAAGTTCGGCTTGGGTCTCAACGCCTTCAGCGATAATAGTTGAATCAACAGAGCGAGCAACGGCTATAATTTCACGCACAACATCCTGCTTGGCTGCGCTACCGTTTATATTTTGGATAAAACGACGGTCTATTTTAACGTAATCAGGTTTTAGTTCTGACCATAAAGCCTGAGAAACACCTGTAGAGCCTAAGTCATCAAGTGCTATTTCAAAACCTTGTTCTTGGAAGAAGTGCGCAGCAATCAGTAACTCTTTTATATTCTTACTTGCACTGCGTTCATCAATTTCTAGAACGATTCTTGATGGTGGAACTTCGTTTTTTGTAATGAGTGCACCTACTTGTTCCTTTAATTTGCCACTACTGGCAATGAGCATTTCGTTTGTAAGGCTAACAAATAGTTTGTTTTCTAGTTGCAGTTGTTCAAAACATAAAGCGGCATTGTGTAAGCAAAGAAGGTCGAAGGGTTTTAAAACTCCAGCTTGAGCTGCTGAGTCAAATAATGAGGGCGCATCTTCACAAGGGCCATTCGAAGGCCCGCGAGTAAATGCCTCCCAACCGAGTAGTTCTGTGGTATCAACATTAACAATAGGCTGAAACCAACTAGTAATATCTTGCTTTTTTAAAATTTCTTTAACCGCTTGTGTTTTTTTCATTGGGCTTTTAAGAACTCTTTAGTCATGACTTTTTATGGGGGACAACCTTAATACTAGCAAACATTTTGAGAGATCAAATTTCTTTTGAGTTTTTTGAAGAAAATTCGTCCTAGATTACGCTGAATCTTTTTATACAAGGTTTAGAAATTGTAAGTGATTACGGGTCTATAGGGTGAGGTATGGGCCTATTAATAGGACAAATAGCCGATAATTAAAAGGAAGCATAGAAAAAATTGGAAGAAGCAGGCAGAGAAACTCTGACCTACTTAATCTACTGTAATTGTAAGAACAATCTAAAGGGTTACTTTTGATTATTGGATAATATAAGCTTTGCCCGAATGGGTTTTAATAACACCTGTTTCATTGTTTGTAAATCCGTTTGCGCCTACACCTAATATACCGTTGAATAAGGAAAGACTAGAGCCATATCGAGCATTCATCTGAGTATTATCGCTAGAAAGAGTGTTTTCTATGTCCTCATATAAAAGAATAGCGCTCGGTTGTAGTTCCTTTTCCCTCAGTTCAAATAAATAGACTTGCCCCAGAGAATTATCATTAGACCTAAATGGTTCACCTATAATTAAATTATCAGCATCAAATTCAATATCATAACCAAATTGTGCATCTTTCATTGGGATATCAGCTTTAATATAGACAAACTCTGTCCAAGGGTCTCCAAGCTCATTGATTGAGTAACCATACACTGCCCCTGAGTTTTCTAAGCTGTTATCCGACTTATTGCGGTTAAGTCCTTTGCCAAAACTGTCTTCTTTGCTGGCCCCAATAAATATCTTTGTTGAGCTAATTGCGACAGATGTTCCAAATGCGTCACCTGTATCACTATTTGAGGCCGTGAGGTAGCTTGAAAACTCCCAGGAATCTCCGACTGGTGAAAATAGATGAGCAGCACCAGCTCCATTATTTTCGCCTGGTGCGCCAATTAAAATATAACCATCATGGACAGCAAGGGCACTGCCAAAGTTATCATTATCACTGTCATCAGGTGTGTTTGATTGGAAAGTAGTTTTAAATCTCCAAATTTTTGCTTCGGAGTCATATCGGTAGGCATGAACGGACCCTGAACTAACAATTTTTTGCTCATCATCAATTACAATTGTGTGCGGCTGCTGAGGCGCGGCGATTAATAATAGATTACCTTGTAGTAGTATATTTTTACCAAACCCGACATCATAACTCTCAAGCCCTAGCTGAGTAGACGGTTGTTTAATGAAGGCAACTTGTCTCCATCCATTTGGCTCCTCCGAATTTTTTTCAAATAAGTAAACCGCTCCGGATGACTCAGCTATGTTATTATCTTCTACGCTTAGATTATCATTTATACCATCGCCTACAGTATCTACCCATGGATAAATGCCTTCGCCAAAACTGTCCTCTCCTGGTGCAGAAATCGCTAAAATGCCATCTGAATATGAAACAGAATAACCAAACTGATCGTCTGGGTCCGGGTTGGCCGCTGAGATTAATACGTCACCCCCCAAATCAGACCCTGTAACTTGCTCAATAAATATGACACTGCCACTGTCTTCAACGTCAATATTTGCGTGAGGTACACCAATTGCAGCATTAATAGTAGCGGGATAAATAATACCATCGATTTCACTTTCTAGAGAATTCCCTAAGCTGATGGCGCGACCAAATTCATCATTTGCTGCGCTGAAGTCACTCGCGAGTTCAATTCTTGCAACTGCTATTTCGTCGAATTGATTATGCTCAATTTCAATGGTATAGGTTGTAACTTGCGTTTGTTGTTCAGTTTGCTGCTTGTCGGTAACATCTCCATTGTTATCTTTAATGTAAACAGGCTTGCAGTCAGCATCAGTATCAGGATCAGGTTCGAATAAGGCTACGTCAAATTTAACGCGCACTACAATGGTCACCGTTTCTACTGCTTCCAAAAGTGCGATAGTAGAACTTATATTTTCAGAGTCGATTAGCAGCTCATCGTTTAATTGAATATCGATGGAAGTAATATCCCTGAGGCCAGATGATATGTCGTTATCATCAAGCTGTTCATTGAATTCAGAATTTGTCTGATTAGCTATATCAATATCTAATGGGACTGGTGTAATGACGACAGAATTAATTAAATAATCGACGTTTGCATTGTAATTGAAAATTTCGAGGTTGAAATTCTGTCTTAGTTCGAGTCCACCTTCATCATTTATGAAAGGGTAGGTTAATGTTGTGTCCGTGATCTGAATATCGTCTAACAAATTATCAAGGGTCCATATTACTTCGCAGTTTATTTCTTCAGGCTCGACATATTCATCGGGCACACTAAGTGGGTTATCACGACTGCAACCAACTAAAAATAAAATAGTCAGACTAAGAGTTGGATAAAACAAAGTTTTTAGAAAAGCAGGCATGAACTTAAGATTCCTTTTGATGCGCAGCATAGATCGATGATGAATAAGCCGATTATACGTGCTTATTTATGCGACAAGATTGATACCCGACACATTTTGAAGAATCAATGAGCGATTCGAACCCGAGAAAGAATCGCTGCAGTTGCAGATAGGCTTAAAGGTTGTATTGTTTAGTACGGCATACTGTGAAGTTCACGACTGGTTTTTATTCCATGTAATACATTCATCTAACGTAATGCCACTACCACCGAAAATATCCAGTGCGCTGCCAATGGTTAAATCTACCTTGCCTTTAGAGAGTTGTTTTACTAGTTCAAGATCTTTAAGTGACCTGGCTCCGCCCGCATAGGTGACTGGGATAGGTGTAATTTCACCGAGTAAAGAGACAAGCTCTTGGTCAATGCCCGATTGTAAGCCTTCAACATCAGCGGCATGAATTAAAAACTCTGAACAATGGTTAGCTAGCTCGTTTATATTTTTTTGAGTTATTTGAGTTTCTGTAATGGTTTGCCAGCGATCCGTGGCGATATTCCAGCCTGAGTCGGTACGTCTGCAACTAAGGTCCAGCACCAAGCGATCAATACCGGTTTCTTGTTTGATAGCTTCTAATTTTTTTTCTGAAAGCTGTCCATTTTCAAATAAAAAAGAGGTCACAATAACATGAGAAGCACCCGCTTCAAGATACATTGATGCATTTTCGTTATTCACCCCACCACCGAATTGTAAACCTTTTGGCCAAGCGGCTAACGCATTTAGTGCCTCTTGTTGGTTGCCTGGGCCTAATGCGATGACATGCCCCCCCGTTAAAGCATTGGTTTGATAAAGGTGAGCATAGTGTGCTGCATCATAAGCACTCACAAAATTTGTATCTGCACCTTTGTCGTTGAGGCTGCCGCCTACAATTTGTTTAACTTTACCTTGGTGTAAATCGATGCAGGGACGAAATTGAGTCAAATGAACCTCTAGTTAGCGTTGTAAGTTTTAGAGAAACAGCTTGTTTGATCATGGGCTGAATTAAGCGAAATAGTATAGCGAAAATTATTGTGAATGAGGAGGCGCGTCGTTCGTATTAAGCAATATGTTGTGATTTACACAGTTTTCCACAACCTACAAAAATAACATTTAAACACTTACATAAACGCCACTCAATTCAGATGAATTTTGAAATGTAATGAAAGTATTATTTTAAAATTAACATTTTCAAGAATATAGCTATATTTATAAATACAGTTTATCGAGGTGCAATAATGACAAAATCACTAAAAACATACTCACCTATAGATGGTTCACTCTATGTACAGCGGGATTATGCTGATATTAATCAAATTAATACGGCCTTAAAGTTAGCGCATTCAGCCCAAAAAAAATGGAAAAATACCGCATTACAAGAAAGGAAACTGCTTTGCTCTAAAGCTGTAGAGGAATTAGTAGGGTGTAAAGACGTGATCGCTAAGGAGTTATGCTGGCAAATGGGCCGACCAATACAATATGCCCAAGGAGAAGTTGCAAGTTTTGCTGCGAGATCAAATTTTATGATTTCGATCGCTGATGATGCTTTAGCGCAAGTTAGTGTGAGCGAAAAAACTGGGTTTGACCGTTATATAAAACGTGAGCCTGTAGGCGTAGTGCTGGTTGTTGCGCCCTGGAATTATCCGCTTCACACACCTATTAATGCTATTATTCCTGCTTTATTAGCGGGTAATACGGTTATTCTAAAGCACTCTTCTCAAACGCCCTTATGTGCAGAAAGAATTGTAGAAGCTTTTGTTCGAGCTGGGGTTCCGGAAGGTGTGATTCAGTATTTGCATATGGATCATAACAATACGGAATTACTTATAAAATCTAAGGATATTTCTGGCGTTGCGTTTACCGGCTCTGTAACGGCGGGTGAAAAAATTGAACTGGCCGCAGCAGGGCGATTTATTGGTGTTGGTCTAGAATTAGGCGGTAAAGATCCTGCTTATGTGCGAAATGATGCTGACTTAGACTATGCGGTTGAGAGTACCGTCGACGGCGCATTTTTTAACTCGGGGCAATCTTGCTGCGGGATTGAGCGCATTTATGTTCATGAATCTATTTACGATGAATATCTGTCAAAGTTTGTATCATTGGTAAAGCAATATAAGTTAGGTCGATCAGACGACCCGGAGACTACATTAGGGCCTTTAGTACGTGATAGTGCTGCGGAGTTTGTTAGAGGTCAGATTTTAGATGCCATGAAGCAAGGCGCGATACCTCAGATAGACCCTTATAGTTTTAGTCTAGATAAAAAAGGCTCTGCTTATATGGCCCCTCAAGTATTAACGAATGTGAAACACAGCATGCGTGTGATGAATGAAGAAAGTTTTGGACCTGTCGTTGGCATCATGAAAGTTAGTTCTGATGAGGAAGCTGTCAGTTTGATGAATGATAGTGAATTTGGTCTTAGTGCGGCAATTTATACCTCCAATATTGAAAAAGCTGTTGAGCTAGGTGACCAAATAGAAACAGGTACATTTTTTGTGAATCGATGCGATTTTCTTGATCCTGAACTTGCTTGGACAGGCGTTAAGAATACGGGGCGTGGTTGTACACTTTCATCTCAAGGCTTTCACGCGTTCACTCGTTTAAAATCATTCCATATAAAAACAGTAATTTCATAGGAGCCTTATGACAGAACTAACCGTAAATTGGAATTTTCCAAACAGTATTTACACCGGTGCTGGTCGTATTAATGAGTTACCAAGCATGTGTAAAAGCTTGGGCATAACGGCACCATTAATTATTACAGACCCCGGTTTGGCTGTTTTACCGATGGTTTCAGCCGCACGTAACGCATGCGATGATGCAGACTTGCCTTGTGGCTTATTTAGCAACATACAAGGTAACCCTACAGGGCAAAATATAGTTGATGGTGTGAAAGCTTATAAAGCGGGCAACCATGATGGTGTGATTGCTTTTGGTGGTGGGTCTGCATTAGATGCAGCGAAAGCTGTTGCCTTAATGGTAGGACAAACCCGACCTTTATGGGATTTTGAGGATATCGGTGATAATTGGACGCGAGTGGATGAAGAAGGAGTAGCTCCGATTATTGCTGTTCCAACCACCGCGGGCACAGGTTCGGAAGTAGGGCGCGCCTCGGTGATTACGGATGTTGATAGCAAAGTGAAGAAAATTATTTTTCATCCTAAAATGTTACCGCAGCGAGTGATTTTAGATCCAGAATTAACGGTTGGTTTGCCAGCAAACATCACCGCTGCAACAGGTATGGATGCGCTTTCACATAGTTTGGAAGCATTATGCTCTCCCTTTTATCACCCGATGGCTGAAGGTATAGCTGTAGAAGGTATTCGGTTGGTTAAAGAGTATTTACCAAGAGCGGTCGCGGACGGGAAAGACTTAGAAGCTAGAGCTCAAATGTTGGTAGCTTCAAGTATGGGAGCGACTGCTTTTCAGAAAGGTTTAGGTGCAATGCATGCGATTGCACATACATTAGGTGCACTTTATGGTGCGCATCATGGTTTACTCAATGCTATTTTGATGCCGTATGTACTAAAAGCTAACAGAGATGAAATTGAAACTAAAATTGAAAGGTTAGCTTGTTATATTGGCTTAGAAGACGGAAGTTTTGATGGTTTTATGTATTGGGTGTTTGAAATGCGTCGTAATCTGAATATTCCGCATGCGCTTAGTTCGCTTGATATTGATGATTCTCAAGCAGAATTGGTCGGTATTATGTCGGCCAATGACCCTTCGGCTGGGGGGAATCCAATTTTGTTTTCATCTGAGATGTATTCAACGATATTTGTTTCAGCAGTCAATGGTTGCTAGATTAAATACTCTCTAATGCATATTCGAGGGAAATACTGAAAATTGCTTGCTAAGCTCAATTTACAAGATGTTTAAATCCCACGCACTATTGTCAGCAGTTACTTTCCCTATTACGTAATATTCGATATCAGTTCGTTGTTTTAACTGATTGAAAGCTTGGCTACTCAACCCAGCCAATAGACCACCAGAGGTCTGTGGGTCAAATAGTAGCGGAAAGGATGGGTGTTCTTTTATTTTACTTGAAATGGATAAGGATTTTACGATTTCAAAGTTTTGCGGGTATAAAGAGCTTCGAACATTTTGGCGAGATAGTTCTTTGGCACCTTTTAATAAAGGGATTTTATCGAGGTTAATCTCCGCTTTAGATTGACTTGCTTCAAGCATTTCACATAAATGACCGATTAACCCAAAGCCTGTTATGTCCGTACATGCCTTCACGTCAATTTCTGAAAAAATATCTGAAGCTTGTTTATTGCTGATTAGCATACTGTCGACCGCTGCATTATGCCAGTCTCCTCGATAACACCAATGGCTATTTTCTTTATTTTGCATTTGAGCGGCCAAAATCACACCTGTTCCGATCGGTTTTGTCATCACTAAGATATCGCCAGCTTTTAAGTGGTCGTTCTGAAAAAGCGGTTTGTTTATTCTTGGCAGCGCGTTTACAACTAGGCCAAGGCTGAGTTCTTTCGCTTCTGCGGTATGCCCACCACTTAAATTGCAGTTATGAGTGGTTAACACTTCAAGCACACCTTGCATTACTAAAGTCATTTCTTGAGTTTGAATATCAGTGCTAGCAAAAGGCAGGTTTAATAATACTTGCGCACTATTTGGGGAGGCGTTCATGGCAAAGATATCACTTAATGCGTGAAGTGTTGCTAACTTTCCAAACAAATAGGGGTTATCGATAGGGCTCGTAATTTGGTCGACGGTTTGTAATAAACTATCGCCTGGCGTGTTGATGATAACAGCATCTTCAGGTTTAAATTGTTGCTCACCCATAATATTAGAAATTACGTTTCGTAATATTGAACTGCCGACTTTACTACCGCAACCTGCACATCGAATTGTGTGATTTTTAATATGTTCTTTTTCAATGTCCTTAACTAAGCGTGAATCTGTCTCTATGTTTGGATCCATTTTTATTGGAGGAAGCTTATCAAATTTAGCCATAAACTTTTGGTCAATTGAGTTTTTAACTCGCCACATGAAAGGCTGAAGCGCCGAATGAGTGAGCGTTATTGTATTTCTAGCGGCTAGTGCTTTCTTTTTCCCTAAAGATAATAAGCTAAAAAAGCTATCTTGTGGGATGTATGGTTTTAATGGTGTGTTTAACAGGTGATATTTAAGGTTTTCAAATAATACCGGCGCTTGACGTACTGCGTATACACCTGCTTTTGATCGTGGAGACTCAAGCATATTTGCAATGTCACCTACAGCAAAAATCTGTTTATCGTTAATTGATTGAAGATTTTTGTTTACTGAAATGAAGCCTAGTGGGTCACATTCCAGACCAGATAGGCTCGGCCATTCAGCGGCGATTGCTTGCGTACAGAAGAAAATTTCGTCTGCCTGGATTGTTTGATTACTCGTATTCACTATTTTATTTTTTTCGACGCGAATGACATCAAAATTAGCTTCCAGTTTAACGTTCATCGCATATAGTGCTTTCATTGCTTGTTGGGAAACTTTAAGTGGATAACCCGTTAAAATTTCACGCCCCCGAATTGCGAGGGTAATTTCTACATTCCTTGTATCAGACAGCGCTTTAGCCATTGCCAGCACAACTTCAATACCGCCCGCGCCACCACCAATAACTACAATCTTGAATATTTTATTAGGAGTTGGAGTAGCGTTACGGCAACGTTTAATACAGGCTTGGTAGCGTGGATAAAATTGATCAATAGGTTTCACTGCTTGCGCAAATTTTTTTAAACCCGGAATGCGTAAGTCTGGTGTAGAGCCTATATCGATAGAGAGGGTGTCATAATTTATATTGGGATGCTTTGCGAGGCATAAAGTCCTTTTGTGTCGATCAAGTGAAACGACGTAATCCTCAATAAAGCGGACATTTGCCCAAGTACAAACTTTCCGTAGATCAATATGTATATCATCATTAACATAATGCCCTGCTAGCAGTCCGGGAAGCATACCAGAGTATGGAGTTTGCCAGTTTGGGCTAATTAATATTAAGCGCACACCAGGCAAAGGGTTCATTGCCCACATCCTGATAACAAGTGCATGTGCATGGCCACCACCGACTAATACTAAATGTTTAACAATGGGGGGTAGTTGTAACATGACTAATTCCTGTCAAAGGCTAGCGAACTCTCAGCATGGCTCGGTTTGCGGTTGTGGATATATTTACGGCACTTTGTTGCGAGTGCTTCTGCAATGATATTTAGCATCGCAGAAACGAGTATCAGTAAAAAAGCACGATCTAAGCGAAACTCTTCAAAAGCTGAGTCAATAAAGAAACCTAGTGTAGGGATGCCTAGAATACCTAAAATAGCCGTTTCACGTAGTATGGTTTCACCCCGGTATAGGGTAAATGATAAAAATTGGCCATAGATACGTGGCAATAGCTCAAAAAAGTAAGTATTAGGAGCATTGCTTATATCGCTACGTAAGTTAAGTTCATTGCTATGCTGACCTACTAAATGGGCAATTAAGGCGCCGTTATGAATACCAATAGCAAGAATGCCTGGTATTAATGAAGGGCCAAGAATGATTAAAGCAATAAAGGCGAGCAATAATTCTGGGAGACAGCGAAGAGTGGTTAACGTAATGTGTCCTACATTTCGATAAAGTTTACGCTTATTTATGTGTCTAGACAGCATCGGAAATAAAAGTAACCCTAGAATTGCTGAAAGGGCGAATGCAAACTGGCCAAGTAGAAGGGTGTAGCCAATACCGGGGAGAATTTGTGTTTCAAAAAGCGGATAAAACCATCGCCATAAAGTAGAGATAGTACTTTCTAAGTTTCCGTTATTTTCATCTTCTATATATGCGGTGCTTTTAAGTGGTGCTGGGGTAATATCTTCAATAAATCGATTTAAGTTTTCTATTCTCCATGTGCTTTCTACAATTTGACCATTGTAGCGTTCCGAAATATTTCCTGTTAAAGCTGCAGGAGGCAACCAAATAATTGAAAATAGAAAAAGTACAGGTAGCGTAAATCGGTTAGCCCAAAAGCGCATACTTACAACTAAACCAATAAATACAAAAATTAGGGCTGCCACTTCTTGGTAGTGGCCAAGCTTTAAATAACCTTCGAGTTGAAAACCAATGGTGGGTAGCCCAATGAAACCAAGAACAACACTGGCGCGTAATGCACACTCAAGTCGGTAACGGCTATAATTAGCTAACCTTGGCCACGCAAGAGGTAAAGTTGTATAAATAAATCGGCTAAAATGAGAGCCCTTTATTTGATGGTAATTTAACTTGGTTGTCTCTTGTTGTATTTCTGCAAATACTCTGGCAAATGTAGCACTAAAAGGGATAGCAAGCGCCAGTACCCCCGTCAAACTAGTTAAACCAAACAACTGTATAAGAATTAAAGCCCAAAACAGTTCATGAATTGAGCGTAGAAAACTCATGAAAGGTCGAATACCAGGTAGGCGATATAATTGAGCAAATATAAAACCAATAAAAACAGAAATGACAACTGATTGAACGGCAAAAACAATGGTATTGACCAATGCACTCATTAAACCTTGAATGACAAAATTGGGTTTTAATAACCCCATTAGCATTAGCTTAAGTTCATTAGCAGGTGAGGTGTGTGCGAAATCGAATTCAAGAAATGGAAGGCACAAGAAGGTAAGAACGATAAACATAAGCGTACTTTGCCACATGGGTTTAGCACTTGTTATGAATCGCTTATCTTGATTGTTCTGTAACGCCTTACTCATAGTATTTTGTCATATGAGCATGCTTTCTAAGCTTGAATTGTGATGACTATAAACAAGTGAAAGCTGTTTTTTAGTCACGTCAGCAACATGCTCATCAAAGAGTATTTTACCTTTGGCTAGGCCAATAATTCTTTGGCAGCACGTGAGTGCCACATCTAGGTCATGAAACACAAAAACACAGGTCTTAAATGATGAGGTTATTTTTTTGATGATTTTAACTTTGTGGAAATCATCTTGAGCCGATACGGGCTCATCGCCCAAGAATATTGTATGCTTTTGAATCATCGCTCTAGCGATATTAATTCTTTGTCTTTGGCCTCCGCTAAGTTGGTCAACCGATGATTTTAGAATATGTTGTAAGTCGAGTTTTGTGGCAATATCTTTAACTTTTTCATATTCAGTATTGCAAGGATGAATAAGGTTTCTTAAGTTATAGAAAAAGTGGTGCTCGTTGAGCGTACCTGCATAAATATTATGAAAAGCCGAAAGCGAAGGCACTAATGCTTCGTCTTGGGGGCACCAGGCAATCTGATCAGGTTGCAACATATATAAGTGATTCATAAGTGTAGATTTACCACTTGCACTTTCGCCCACTACGGCGACGGATTCACCCTGCTTAATTTCTAAATTAATATTAGAAAGTACGTGTTTTTTCCCGTAATGCAGATTTAACTTTTCAAGTTTGAACATGCCCTAATCTATAAGCCCAATTGATTTAGCCGTTTTCAGAATAACTTCATAATCACGAGAGTGTGCCGCAACAAATTTGGTGCGTGGAAACGCTTTTAGAAGCTTAGGCTGATCCATGGAAATTAAGGCCTTTTGAACTTTCTCTATAAAATTAGGCCCCCAAAATTTATGTGTATCACCTCTTATTGTCCATTGGTAGTCGGGGTAGTCGGGTGTTGTCCAGATAACATTTACTTGGTTTAAATCAATCAAATTATCCGAAAGAGATTGTTCCCACACTTTATAGTTAAGCGCACCTAAATCGTAAGCACCTGACTGAACAAGCGCGATTGTTCTGCTGTGATCTCCGCTAAATCCTACCCGCTTAAAAATTAAGTCACTTGGTTTTTTATAATGTTGACGTAAATAAAATTCGGGCATTAATCTACCTGACGTTGAACCTTTTGAACCAAAGGCAAAGGTATATTTATCGGGAGATGAGGGTAATGACTTTGAATTTGTAAGTTTAGTTTTTGTATTGGCTATGATAACAGTTTTAAAGTATTGATCCTCTTCACCTTGTGCAATAGCCTGGCTACCGGGTACAAGTCTGCGTGCTTGTACACCAGATAAACCACCAAACCAAGCAAGTTGTACTTGGTTGTTACGAAATGCTGTTATTGCCGCGCTATAGCTTTTAACCGGAATATAATTTACTTCAATTTGAAGTGTTTTTTCCAGGTAAGCAGCAACGTGTTCAAAGCGTTGCTTTAAGCGCGTTTGGTCTTGGTCAGGTATGGCGGTGAATGTAAATGTTTTAGAATATACAGTGCTAACTGAAAAGCTTAAAAAAATAAAACAAATGGAAAGCAGTGCACGCCTTAAAATAAAAGGAGTCATTATTTATGCCTTAACTGTTCAATAGAGTTAAAAAAGCCGGGATCTCCGACGACAGAATGTGACTTCAAAATTATTATTTTGAAGTACTTAGGATGTATATTACATATTTAAATATGAATTTCAGGGTCATTAGCCCATTCAATAACCTCTTCTCGATTGCCTTTAAAAATAATTTTCCCTTCTCGTTTTGAACGCTGGTAAGCATACATAGGATCATAGTAATCACGAAGCAAAATATGTATACCATATGAGAATTGGTCACTGTCACCGGTGGATAAAAAATGTTTAAGTGCGGAAGCAAAGTAGCCGTTCATTTCTTTGTAGCGATCACCGCCTAAGCGTTTTTTGATTCGAGACAAGCTGCCAAGTACATACTCACTAAAATATTGCTCAGCATCAAGAGGATAAGCTCTCTGGTATTCTGGCCATAAGCTATCGATATAATCCTCTTTTGTCATCGTTATTCGTTGCTCCATGCTTTCTTCGAGTAGAACAAGAGGATTGTTTTTACACATTATTTCTATATTTTTTGACATACTGACACGGCCAATAAGCTTGCCTTCATCTTCTACAAATAATGGCGCGTTCGGAGAAAGGTGACGATGCTTCAAAAAGCCAACCGAAACTTCATTTTCCCAATCTATATTTGAAGGTTGAGTATCTTGAGGGTTGCGACCGAATGCAGAGCCTCGGTGTTGGGCAATACCTTCGAAATCAACATGATGGTTGATTTGCTTTAAAACACGTGTTTTACCTGAACCAGTCGGTCCTGTAATGCTTAATACTTTTAGCGCTTTGATACTTTCATCTAACTCATCGATTAAAAAGCGCCGCATTGCTTTATAGCCACCGGTAACAAGTGGGTAGTGATAACCTTGCTCTTTTAGCCATTGCTGCGTCGTTCGTGAGCGGAGCCCACCACGAAAACAAAATAAATACCCTTCAGGGTTTTGTTCGCAAAAACTTATCCATTGCTTATAGCGTTGCGCTCGTATTTCAGGTGTTGCGAGATCTAAGCCTAACTGAATTGCTGCTTGCTCGCCTTGTTCTTTGTAACGAATACCAATTTCATGACGTTGCTCGTTATCTAACAAGGGGTGGTTGATAGAGCAGGGAAAGCTCCCTTTATTTGCCTCAACTGGGGCGCGAACATCCATAAGTGGCGTGTCATTAAGAAACAGTGAAAGGTAATCAGCGCTATTTGAGCGAGTAGTCGTTAACATTGAATAGTCTATTATAAATATCTGGTTTAATTCAAAGCATAAGGATACAGACCATGCCTAAGCGATAGCAAATTTTTGTTGGTTACATTTACTGTGTCAATGGCCCTTTTTTACTACGAAAAGAATGCTACAGGTGCTATATTTATTAAGATTCTCTAGGTGGCATAGGTTTTATCTGCCAAAGGGTTATTTTGATGTTAACGACATATGGATTTTATGAAGTATTTAAAACATTTTAATCAGCAATTAAAAAGCATACGCAAAAGCAAAAAACTTACCCAGCAGGATATTGGGGAATTTTGTTTGGTCGATACAAGCGTTGTGGAGGCTTGGGAGTCAGATAACTTAGACTCAAGATGTTATCCAACTTTAGATAATGTATTAGATTTATGCTTTAAAACGGGGATGACTTTAGAGTATTTTATTCAGTTCCCTAATCAAGGTGAAGTTAAGCAGCTAAACCTGCCGGGTTTGGCTTTTTCTGAAGAAGTTGACTTAAGTGAATCACTTAGACATCTAGATGAAGAGATTGAGCGTTTGATTCCATCAGACGATGAGCAAGAACTGTTAAAGCGTTACCGTAATAGTGATGATCAGAATAAAGAATTGATCTTGCAGTTAATGGCTACATGATAATAAAAGCGTAGGGCGGGTTAAGCACTCCTTACGCCTTTTTAATTGAACTTAATATTAGTCCGCTTTGTAAACGTTATTATAAACGTGGTTTGTAGCATCTACAAAACCATCAATACTGCCGCAATCAAAACGAGTACCTTTAAACTTGTATGCTAATACGCAGCCATTTTTAGCTTGGGTCATTAAAGCATCTGTAATTTGGACTTCACCATTTTTACCTGCAGGTGTTTTTTCAATAATATCGAAAATATCGGGTGTTAAAATATAACGACCAATAATTGCAAGATTAGAAGGTGCATCTTCAGGTGCTGGCTTCTCGACCATATCGGTTATTCTATATAAGCCATCCTTCATTGATTCGCCAGCAATAACGCCGTACTTATGCGTTTGGTCAGCAGGGACTTCTTGTATCGCAACGATGCTACATCTAAATTGATTGTAGAGCTTAGTCATTTGCTTAAGAATGCCTTCTCCAGCGTCTTCACCAAAACATAAGTCATCGGCAAGTAATACGGCAAAAGGGTTATCTCCGATTAAGGTCTTACCTGATAGAATCGCATGACCTAAGCCTTTCATTTCGTTCTGACGAGTGAATGAAAACGTATTGTGCCCAATCAAGCCGCGTATATCTGTGAGTAACTCTTCTTTACCAGAGCCTTGAATTTGGTGCTCTAGCTCATAACTAATGTCAAAATGGTCTGCAATGGCACGTTTACCTCGGCCGGTAACAAAACCAAAGTTGTTCATACCTGCTTCTTCTGCTTCTTCAACACCATACTGAACTAAAGGTTTGTTAACGACAGGAAGCATTTCTTTAGGCATCGCTTTCGTAGCAGGTAAAAATCGTGTTCCATAGCCCGCAACTGGAAATAAGCAGTTCTTAATCATTTAACATTCCTAGTAAATATTGTATTCAAATTATTTATAAATAGATTTATCTTCGATGAGCTGAATTTTACAGTAGATTAATAATAATGAAAGTGAGCATAGTAGTTAATTTCTGCATTAGTGACATGTTTGGAAAAATAAATGCTCAATCTGGTAAATGCTATAAATATATCCTATGATTTTGATGGCACAATTTTATCGTATCTAATGCTCTTTACTCTCTACCTAATTATTCGTAGGCGCTTATTTTGACTCAAAAATATGATGAACTAACTTTATTATCAGTCAGGTCTGCTTTTGACCATTTACAGTCAACAATCAATCGTGCATTGCAGCGAATTGATAGGCAGGAGCAATTAAATCATTCAGAAGTGTTCTCAGAAATTAAAGAACGTCGAAAGCTGGCCAAAGTTTTGTTATTAGATCGTCGATTAATTGTCTTGTATCGTCGGCTTTCAAACGTCCCGTCATTAACGATTGAGAAAAACGAAAGCTTGGTGCATTGTACGATTCAGTCCTCAGTTATTATTCATGAAGGAAATGAGCAAACAATCAAATTCAAACTTAATGATAATACTTACGAGTTAAAGTTTTATGACCGGGGTGGTGCTTGTATTAGTTATTACGGAGAAACCTTTAAAAGCTCAAATTTATCATTGCTTCTAGAGTCCGGTGAGGAGGTCTTCACGCTTCATCTGGACTTGAAAGGCGAGGGTGATAAAGAGGTTATATCAGAACAACAAATCACAAGGTTTATTCCTGGAAAATGGATATATGATATTATTCATGCCTATGAAACCCTTATTGCTTCTGAAAATCTTAAATCAATAGACCTATCATATAGTGATGAAAAACTTGAAGTATTAAAGCGCAGGTTTGGAATTGAAAAATAAATTTAGGTAGGTAGGGAGAAGGGAAGGGAACTGTAAAATAGAAAAGTGAGTTAACCTTCCATCATTCATCAATGTACTATTTACTCCATTAATAAGTTACGTTAAAAAGTATGCTTATGTCTATCCTTAATCGATGCTCTTAAGTAAATCTAAGGTCTTTCCGAAAAGTATATCTCCCCGTAGAGGTTATTGCTCACTCTTAATAGCAATGACAACATAATGCCTAGAAAGAATAGAATGAGATGTATATCACAACTAATTCATATTCTGCCTAACATGCTGGGAATAATCATCAGTTAATTCATGTCATCTCATGTCCGCACCACTATTGTGTAATTTATCTTCTCAGTAAAAATAACAACACAACCTTCGAAAGATAGTTTGAAGATTTTGGTTATGATCGCAAAATGAATCTAAGCTCAGTCAATCATTCAGGTATTGAGTAACAACGATCAAGATGCGTCAGTTGCAAACGAATGGTCAGTATGGAGAGGAGGAAGGTTTAGATTTAGGTGCTCCACAACATTACAAATTCTAACGTAATAGCGGTGGCGATACTGATTTCCGTGACGGTGTAGGCAAAGAAATGTGGGCGAAACTTGCGACCGTCTTGATCGAGGACTTTGTTAACGATGCAGAGCATGCGACAGCAAAGACTGGTCGCAAGCGAGCTAGAACTCAACAGTACAGGGTCGAAACAATAACATTAAGGGTTGTGGTTCTAATAACTACCCGTTCCCGAATAATTCAGATCAAGGTGACAACACTTACTGTGTGATCGCAAAATTACTGAGTATCGGGGAGGGTGAACCAGCTCTTCATGACCTGATGGAGTGGTGTAAAAATACTCGGCCAAAAGGTAATTTGAACCGGCTTAAAGATTAAGAGCTATGAGCCGGCTTTTGCCCAGAGAGATTTATCACTCTGGGATTTTTTTGTTTTTTTGTGATGTGGTCTTAGTCATTCAAACAAATAAAAGTGCTGATCTTACGCACAAAATCAGGGTGCTGAAGTTTAATTATTGATACTGATCTAGTGGCAGGATGATAATTCGGGCTGCAGCAAGTCAATTGTCATTAACCTTTTGAAGATGCCATTTCATAAAAATTGGATAATTAATTAGCTTTGGTTAGAGGCTTGTTAAATTGAATTGTTTTTTTGAAAATATGGTACTCATCTTCAGTGAAATAAATGGCTCAAATGGTAATGCTTAGGGGGCAAGTTACAATGATCATTGATTAGTTCAAGCGAATATTTATAAAAAGAAATACAGTTTGTTCTAGCAATGATGCCTAAAGAGCATTACAGCTAAACCAAAAATAAAAACAGAAGCTCCGGTATTTTTTCTAGTTAAGTTTGTTGTTTCAAGATGCCTTGTATTTACTGATTAGAATAGAAATAGCTCTGTCATTATAAAAACAAAATAGGACGAACTATCTATGAAAACAAAATTAAAATATTTATTAATGTGTCTGACTTTTTCCTTGGTTACTTCTACAGCCAGTGCGAAAGATTATGACCCGATTATCTTTGTACACGGTTTTGTTGGCAGTACTGCGCTCAACTGGACTTCGATGCTTAATCGTTTTAAAGATGCAGGCTATCCGTCTAATCGATTGTATTCCTATACTTATAATACACTTCCGGGTGTAAAAAACGGGGCCAACATCCTAAAAGCTAAAGTAGCTGAGGTTATGGCTCAAACAGGAAAGAGTAAGGTCGATATTATCACTCATTCGATGGGGGGGCTTGTTACCCGTTACTATATGAAAAAATTGGGTGGTGCGAATAAAGTTGACCAGCTAGTTAACATTGCTACGCCACATAAAGGAACGATTTGGGCTGCACTGGCACCGATTACACAAGCCACTAGAGATATGACGCCTGGTTCATCTTTGATTAAATCAATCGAAGGTTATTATCCTGGTCTAAACCTTTGGTCATGGTGTGATGAAATTGTTATTCCGAACTCTAGTGCCAACGTTGGTAATTCAAAAAGCATCGGTTGCTGGGGTCATGTTTTAAGTACTCATTCATGGGGTGTATTCAAAAAAGCTAGAGACTTCGTAGCACCTTAGTCGGTCGCTTTACGAATCTTGTACTACCTAAGGGTGGAATTACTTTTCTGCCCTTAGTGTTAAAGGACTGTGATATTTACTTACGAGTTATAAAAAATAAAGGTGGCACCACATGAGTATATTCAGTTATTTAACTGCGCATAATCGGCGTACTGTTTATAAAGCAAGCCTTGTTTGCGTCGTCGCTATTTCTTCTATCTTATATCAAAACTTGAACAGTAACTTACCAGAAAATAGTGCTCCAGCAATTGAGGAGGGGCAGATTAGTAACTTACAAAATGATACCCAAAACCCATTATCTCTTGAACGCATAACGACCGTTGATACTCCTGAATCTATTGCATTAGTAAACTCATTTTCACTTACTGAAACTGAGATGATTAAGCCCGACATCGAAGCGCTAGATGATATTGAAAATAGTAAAATAATTGAGCGTATTGATTGGTTTGCGGGAATAGGTTTACCGTTGCTGATGAAGGACTCTGCAATAAATAAACATACGCTTAATATTGCAAACATATTTCAAGCTAAGTTTCAGGGTAGTGCTGAAGATTTGGATGTACACTTTCGTCAAGTTGAAGGTTATCTCACATCAGCACTAGTTGATGATGCTGTAGTGGATGAGTTTATTAGTTTTTATCGAAACTTTGTTACTTTCGAAAATATTCAAGCAAATGAACCTCATTCTTTATGGTTGGAGGAACCAGACACTATCGATGATGCCATAGGCTTAAACAAAGAAATGCAGCAGTATCGGCGGGAGATTTTCGGGCAAACGGTTGCAAACAAGGTATGGGGTCATGAACTGAAAACGTTTGAGTACAAATTATCGGCCATGAAAATTGCGCGTGATGAAAACTACGGTGAAGGGATGGAAATCAAAGACCAGATCTTGGCGGATCTCCATGAGCAGACTTGGGGAGGAGGGGAACTCAGCACATCGGAGGATCTTCAAATGCAGTTTTATATCAAGCTTGCTAGTCATGGTGAGGTTCTCCTGAGTATGTCAGAAAGCAAGCGAAACGAAAAAATAGCCGAATTTAGGGCTGAAATCTTTCAGTCAGACAATGGTGGTAGCATAAAGGAAACCGTGAAAGAACTTGCAGTGGATTCGTAAATTAATTGCTATGGAACAAATGATAAACGTGAGGGGGTAATGTGTGGATAATATGATTATACGATCAAAATTAACTGTTGTTATTCGTTGTTGGTTCGTATGAAGCTCCCCCGATTATGATTAAAAACCTGCTTTATCTGTCAGACAAACGTACTGTGTTAGTAGGGCGTTTTTCGGAACCGTTGCAGAAACAGCTCAGTGCAGCGTCAACTTTAATCTTGTCTACAAATGGGAACGTCGAGTTAATTGATCACCGGAGCGGTGATGTTTATAGCAATACTAGTTTTTTAATTCCCGTGGGGTCTGAAGTTGGAATTAATACCCATGACGCCATATTTGCGTATGTATTCCTAGACGCTCTCGGAGTAGACCTAGCGACACTTATTCCTAAGATGACAAACTCTCATGTCATGCATAACAACGCGAAGATATATAGTGGTTTTACCGAATTAACTGATGTTGTCCAGCAAATACGTGATATTTGGCGTATTCGTCCCTCAGCAAAAGAAGCATTTGATTTGAGCCACGATTGGATTGGTCTTCCTCTTCCAGGTACATCAATATTATCTGATGAAAGAGTGACTAAAGCGGTTTTACTGATCAAGGACAATTACACTAACAACACTTCAGTGGCAGATATCGCGAAGCAGGTTAGTCTCTCAGAACCTAGATTAATGCAGTTGTTTAAACAGATTGTCGGAATATCCATTAGGCGTTATCGATTGTGGCATCGGATATATGTCACTGCAGTAAAAATGGAATCAGGTTTGTCTGTCACGGAAGCCGCTCTCGATGTAGGTTTTTCAGATTGCGCACAATTTTCACGGGCGTTCAAAGAAATTGGTGGTGTCAAACCGTCCGATATACTCAGTATTACGAGGAATACAGATATTCGTATATTGAATTACTAGAACAGAAAAGAGAGTAGGGTCTAATTAAAGCAATCGTTTAAGTTTCGACACAACTATTGTTCTCATATAGAACAATTTTTTATCATAATCATCAGTTTATTTATGTCGTCGATATAGTTGACCGTTATTGTATATAGTTATTTATCAGAGAGGTTCATAGAGCTAAAATTGAATGCGCTTAAATTAAAGAAGAACCTGTTTAATAGGGTTCTTGCTGTCTTATCTTGTTCAAACTCACAAATATGATAGACCACGAGCGATGACCTCTTTCTAGTTTAGCAGCCCATCTTCAACTATCTGCTGCGCATGCTCTGCGATTGTGTCGCCGATTGGCCGAAATCTTAGCCCCAATTCATTGCGTGCTCGAGAGTTGTCAAAAACAGGGTTGTAGCCAACGTTGAGCTTTACGAATTTACGAGTTACTTTTAAAAGTGGCCCAAACAACCAGATCATGAACTTGGGTACTTGTTTTTTCGGTAACTTGAATTTTCCGGGGAAAGCCTTTTCGATATGTTTTGCCATATCGAGCATTGAACCGGTTTCGCTCACTATAATGTGTCGCCCATTTGCTGTAGGTGTTGTAGCGGCGTTGATATGGGCATCTGCTACGTCTCTGACATCGACAATAGGGAAATACAGCGCAGGTACACCTGTCTTTAAGTCGCCTCTCATAAGTTCAAGCATGGTATTAACGCTTTCAGAAACGGATGACTTCGCTATGCTTGGGCCTAACACAAAACCTGGGTTGATTGTGACCATGTCCCACCTGTTTTGATTGTTAGCGATTATCCATGCCTCTTTCTCAGCGATCGCCTTGGAGTAACTATAGGGTTGGTGATGGATAGAGGAGGTCGTATTCCATACGTTCTCAGTAAATTTTCCATTTACTTGCTTTCGTACCTCTATCGCATCACCATAAATAGCAACAGTAGATGAGGTAAGTACCACTCGCTTAACTGTAACTGTCCGGTTGGCCGAATTCAGGACATTTCTTGTGCCTTGTAATGCGGGTTGTATAAGTTCTTTTTCAGGATTCTTTAATCCTCTCATAATAAATGGCGAAGCGGTGTGAAAGACGATTTCACAACCTTGCATTGCTTCGTCAAATGAACTGTTGTTAAAAAGGTCTGCGTTGAACATTTTTAGTTGTCCAGGGTGTTCGGAACCCAACTTGCGCAAGTGCTCTGTTTTTTTGTCGTCTGTTTTATCTCTTACTGTGGCGTGAACGGTAAACCCCTGTTTTAGCAACTTCTTCACCAGCCATGAGGCTACAAAACCATTTGCCCCCGATACCATGACAGGCGCGTTTTTGTTTACGGAAATCATTTTAATAGTGAACCTTTTATTTAGTGGATTAGTCGACATAGCGGTTAAATCTTTGCCAATATTTTGAGCAAATAGAATATTTGAGACCGCTTTCAATGTGGTAAATACTTATATTTAAATAACGTTCTTGAGTTAGCCGGAAACTAAACGCAGGCAGATTTAAAGGTGTATTCACCTAGTTTCTTAGAGAAACTTTCCCTAATAGCTTGGTCGCCGTTATTAAACTTAACCGTTGCCAGGATGCCATGTTTAGAGTCTTGATTAACTTCAATATCAATAGGTTCACCAGGCAGTTCTCTTACAGCGAGTGAGGCGATACATTTTTCTATTTCTTGCATCTCCAATTGCGGTTTAAATACTTTTCCAATTGCAGTGAGCGGGAGCTCATCGACAAGATAGATATCTTTTGGCACAGCAGCTTTTTCAGGAATTTCATTTGCCGCAAAATTCATCAGCTCTAATTTGCTCACATTTGAATTTGCTTCAACTTGTACGTAACAAACAGGAACTTCTCCTGCATGTTGGTCAGGTTTACCCACTGCCGCTGCAATATTTATAGCAGGGTGTTTACACATGGCTTCTTCAATCAACTTAGGTTCTATATTATGACCACTTCGAACAATTAGTTCTTTCTTTCGTCCCGTAAGCCAAAAATAACCATCAGCGTCCTGGCGAGCGAGATCTCCGGTATTCAGCCACCTTTCACTATTTTCGTCTGTTACCCATAAACCTTTGTTCTGGTGTTCTAATTGATAGCCTAAAAAGACATTGGGCCCTTTTACGACCAGCGCGCCAATCTCGTCTGTTTCGCAATCACGAGCGATTTTGTTATCGTTTATCTCGATCACTTTCATATCTTGAAAGGGAATACGTAAGCCAATGGAACCGATTTTTTGTTCGCCATGGAATGGATTTAAACTACTTACGCAGGTGCCTTCAGTACAGCCATAACCCTCCAGTATTTTTATACCGGTTTTCTTCTGAAACGACTTAAATGTTTCAACGGGCATGGGTGCTGCGCCACAGATTCCTACTTCTAATGACGATAGGTCTCTGCCATCTGTCGGGTAGTTCATTAGGGCTGAATAAACAGTTGGAACAGCACTAAAAGCGTTAATTTTGAAGAACGCGATAATATCCCAGAAAAGCGGTATAACATTTTGTCCTCGGTAACCTTGAGGTGTTGCCATCACAATGGTCGCCCCCACTGACAGGGGGGTTAATCCGGTAACCAGCGCACCATTAACATGAAATAACGGAAGGCCTCCCAGAATCACCTTGTCTTCGCTTATACGCTCACCGTTAGTTATCTGAACTGAAAGCGAGTTGGCGAGTTCGTTTTGATGGGTTCGTCGTGCGATCCTTGGCAGCCCTGTTGTGCCTCCAGTACAAAACAAAGAAGAGACCGTTTGGCTTGTAATGTTTCTGCTGAAATTAAGGTGATCTGAATTTTCGCGACGGATAGAGGACAAAAAACGGTGGTAGTTAATGGCGTTTGGCATTTTTATACGACTGCGCTTCATGTATTGAATGGCCTTAGCTGCCACGCCCTTTAATCCATTCACATAGTGCGCTATATCGACCCCAATGACGTGCTCGACTGTTTGCAAATTAGGTAACTCTGATTCAAGCTTTTCCCATAAATCCATCTCGCTCATGGGGTTCATCGTTACCACCGCTTTTGCTCCGGCAGAATTGATAAGATCCCTAATCTGGCTTGGTTCTAACAGGGGATTAATCGCCATAACTTGGCAGGCCGCTTCACCGCCCCAGATAACGTAATGAGTCTCAGGAAGATTAGGTAAGATAAATGCAACAACATCTTCATTTCCCAAGCCTAGGGCATTAAAGAAGTTTGCTGTTTGGGTGATACGCTTAAGTAATATCCCATATGTAACGTTGTGAGGGCTAGCGTAGTCATCACCTGTTAAAAAGAAAGAAATTGCGTTTTTGTGAGGCCTTTTATTGGTGCTTGACCTAATGGCTTGATAGGTTGTTTCGTATTCAATTAAATCTTCGAATTTAAATGAACTTTCAAGCTTTTCTAAATCTGCTAATGATTCAATTTCAATCGTATTCATGGTGACCACGTACCCTCAGGAATTCATCTATATAAGAACTTTTCAACATTGTTTTCTTATGGTGGTACACACTAAAGCAGTAAAGTTGGAAATATAAGTGAAATAATTTTGGTAGCTTTCTAAAGAAAAAGAATAAGCCAGATAGTGATTGTTTATAGGAATATATAGAAAAGGCGTTTTGTTTCTATATACTTTATCTGGATAGTTCTAGTATGACCGACAGGACGATTAATCAGGTTTTTCAGGATGGGTGTGAAGTGATTGATATTTCAGATATTCACATGATCAAGGTGATCAGCGAAGTTGGAAGCATAAACAAAGCCGCTGAGTTGCTTAACATGTCACAGCCTACTTTGAGTAAAAAAGTAAGTAGGCTAGAACAGAAGGTTAAAATGGAATTGTTTAGCCGAGATAACGTCGGCATGGTACCCACACAAGCCGCCAGATTGATCATAAAGGAAGGAGAAGACCTGCGTACGCAGTTAAGCTTTATAGAGCGAAAACTTGAGTTAATGGCTAACTTAGTCGGGGGAACTGTCCGAATCGGGGTAGGGCCCATCATCGAGCAAATCATGTTGCCAAAGGTACTACTGGACTTCGCTGATCAAGACTATCAGTTTAAAATTTCTGTCGTGACCCTTTCACAACAAGGCTTGATTAAACAACTTAGCTTAGGTGAAATTGATCTCGCGATTGGACCTTTTTCTGACGACGAAATACCTGACGAATTTGCTGCTCCCTTGCAAACATCTGATAAAATAGTGGTCGCTGTTCGTAAAGGTCATGCGCTTTGCGATAAAGAACGTATCACCTTAGAGAGTTTTAGCCAATATAAAATAGTTTCACCGAATATTCCTAAAAGCCTAGGTACTCAAGTGGTATCACTTCTTCAATACGCATCACTTAAACCTGATATTATTTGTGAAAATTACAACCTCGCCAAAACCATCATTGCCAATTCTGACTATGTAACGGCAGGACCAGAATCATTGTTCAGGTCAGAGTTTGCGTCGGGGGAGTTAGTAAAGCTAGCGTTTCCGGTTGAAGTGCTTTGGCACTGCAAGTGTTTGGTTAAACCTCAAACCCTCATGACGCCGGTGATTGAAGAGGTGGTAAATATCTTCTCTCAATATATGGAAGAGCGATCGTAGACGATTCTACTTTCCTGAATCTTGATTCAATAAGCACCGCTGATTTAGTCATGTGACCTCAAATTTTCCTGTCACGGGTGTACCATCTGCACACTAAGTAGGCGCTAAAACCAGTTAATATGCCTGCATTCGACCCAAAGCAGTCTTTTGGTGATGTTATGAGTTACTCACTGAGTAGTCATTTTGAAGGAGTAATTATTTTGGCTCCTTAGTGCGCGAAAGGAGACGTTACAATTTCAGAGAGCTTCGGCAATCTGTTATTTCATTCATATTTCAACCCTTTTTGTTGGTGCGATTTCTTGAGGCGTTGTTATAGTTCTTTTGGTCTTATATAAGTCGGTCACTTTTAACTTTTAGGGGGTGAAGCTTGAACTATCTATTCTATTTGTGGGATTGTAGTGGTAGTTTCAAAAACTCAAATAAAAGTAAAAATATTAGGGTTATACAAACTTACAGTAGCGCTTGTAAAAATGTTATATGAAAAATAAGAGAGAAATGCCAATGGAAGATGTTTTTAGGTCAAGGCCCTTCAAAATACGCAACGCAGATGAGTATGATGTTTCAAATATTTTAAGTCTTTTTGTTAGCCCTATAAATGGATTGGCTACACCTTTTGATTATGAAAACTCAATAATCAAGGGCCGAATGGGGTCTGGTAAGACCATGTACTTGCGAGCAAATCACGCATATTACTTATCTGCTCTTGTTCCCAGCTTAATTGAAAAAAACAACGAAATTATACTTCCGGTTTTTATCAGACTGAATGATTTTCAGCATATTAAAGAGCCTTCAGAAATCTATAGGGCCATTATTATAAAAGTTATCGAAGAACTCACATCAATTTATCTACATTTAGATAATATGAAGCACTTAGCTGAAATTCAATCAGGCCTTAAGCAAATACCGGATAAAATGCTTGGCGCACATAAGCTTTCAAATAGTTTAAAGCAATTGGCTCAATTAGGGAGTGAGGAATATATTGAGCGAGTAAGTACTGAGCTTGGCATGAAAGGCGGCTTGAAACCAAAGTTTATTGAATTATCAGCCGAATGGAAAAGTAGCAGTTTTACTGAATTAAAAAAGAAACCCAATCCTGGCATAAAAGATATAGAAGAGTGCTATAAAAATCTTTTAGAAGGCCAGGAAGGTAAGATTTTACTTTTGATCGATGAGGCTGGCTCTCTAGATAAAAGCTTCTTCAAGGAACAAGGTGATTCTAGCTTTTTTGAAATACTAATGAATCAATTTAGAACATCATCATTTATTAGGACTAAAATTGCAGTGTACCCGAATTCCTATTCGGACTTGCTCACAGAAACTCGGTATGGTGATGCAGTAATACTCGAGGATGATATTTTTAACGAGGATGGTTATAAAAGATTTCGAGCCCGAACTCTTGATATGATTGGCAACTACCTCAATCCTAATTCGTATGAAGGTAAAAATATTACAATTGATCAAATATTTGATGTCAGTGAAAGTTCAGACTTCGGTGATTCAATAGAGCAAGTAATATATGCATCAAATGGTAATATGCGAAGAATGATGCAGTTATTAGATCTAACTATGGAAGCTGCATATCTTGAAAACTATTGCGCGACTCTTGTTAGAAAACATCACGCTTTGAAAGCATTGGTTGATCATGCTCATAAGTCTGAAGCTGAATTTAATACCCAAGAGTTAGAATTACTCAACTCGTTAGTTAGTGTTTGTAAAGCGAGAGGTGCTTATAAATTCCAGTTTCCAAATGTTCCGTTGTCCAAATATACCAATCGCTCTCAGGAATACAATCTTGTAAATGTGGTGCAGCTCGGAAGTGGAAGGCGCGCGACTATATATGCGTTCGATTATTCATATTCTGTCGCAAGAGGAATTCCAACCCACAGAATGATTGATTCCGAAAAAATATATCATGGAAGATCAATAGATAGTGGTAGATGGCTTACAAGGGTTGCGACGATTAGTGAAGAATTGATTCGTCATGCTGCCTTGCCAGGTAAACTTGAAGGAGTAGTTGATTATTTTAAAGGTGATTCGGGGTTCCTAATGTGTGATCTGCAAGATCAATATTGGTTCCAACAAAGCGATGTTATTGAATCTGACAGATCTAAAAAGATAATTCTAGGAAGTAGAGTGCGATTTTATCCTACAAAGTTAGGAGATGCCAAAATGGGAGTGCTACTTGAAGTGCTTTAATGAATAGTCAGGTCCAGGTTAACATTTCACTGATTTGTAAGGTCAGAAATACACTCATGAACAGATGAAAAATTAGAGCTCTATAGGGTCTTCAACTTTGAAATACCCTAGCATTGTACTTGTTTATAGCGCTATTTAAGTGTCCGCTCTTCCTGTCAAAGTGGGCACGTTTTGATGTCGATTAATGATGCCTAAGTCTAGTTTGTTGTAGTAATACCATTAGTCTTCTGATGACTGCAAATGGCACAAAGAAGCTAGCTTATACCAAAAATGATTAATTCTTGTGGTCAGTTTGTATGGTCTACTATGAGTACAAAATTTTAATTATTACAGTTATAAGCCACTTCGTGTTGAATATCCTGTTATAAGCCAACTTTCATCCACGAATTTTGCTCTTAACATATAAATATTACCTGCGAGTTGCATTTGGACCAATTCTTTGTCCGCTCCAGAAAAGATGAAGCTTTTCAGAGATAGATCTCCCGCCTTGCTGCGTCCAAAAATATTATTTTTATGTGCGCGACTTGCGGCAGTCCCTTTAGTCGTTATTGAAAAAATTGTACTTTCATCCTTAGCATCAATAGCGTAGGCGAATTCCGAGGCTAGGGCTTGGAACCTAATTGTATTAGCTTTCTTGGCGGCTTTATTGATAGCGTTCTTAGCGTAAGCAATTTTTTGCCCTAACGCCTGTGACTTTTCAGCTACCTCTTTGCTATGCTGACTGCTGGGAAAATCGCGTAGATATTGATGGTATTTTGAGAGGAGAAAATTAGGTGTATCGATAGCTTCTGCATTTACCAATTTCTCGAAATCAGCCTCAGATCTTCGTTGAAAAATAATTATATTCCGTTCACTCTTAAGATCTTTACTTGGCTGATTAGAATTTAGTTCCACTCTAAATCTATGCCATTTACCAGTCGGTTTTTTCTTTAATATCATATGACCAATCCCTAGCTTTTTTAGCGTTGAGATATCATCAAACAATTCATCGGATAGATATTGAAACTCTTCTATATCTCTAGCCCAATCAGATACATCTGTAATTCGATATTCAAATTTGAGTACTTTACGTTCGACACCGTCGAAAGTGGGCATACTATACACATCTACATCAACTGTTTCGAAAAGCCCATAGCAGATCTTATTGGTATTACTCCGCAACACCTCGCCCTTTTCTGTGAGAGAGTATGCGCGAACTACAACTAATTGTTCCTTCCCTCTTGGATTATGGTTGATATCAACGCTTTTGATCACATGAGTGACATACCCATGCTTCTCAAATTCATCCAAAAGCGGACCGTATTTATCAATATATCGCTCTTCCATTTGGAAAGGAAATTTTGAATATGTAGTTAAACACGCTTTGTGTTTTTCCCAGTACGGATCAAGAAACTGAGTGACTAAGTCATCATCAAAACAACCAACTAAAGTGCAAAAAATAAAAGTGAGGGAAAAATACTTTACTAAATTCATTAAACTTCCATTTAAGTTAATACTTGAAATTCTTTTCAAATCTGATTTGGATACTGCGCCCTTTGTAATGGGTCAGAATACATGATCAGACCTATTGCTGGTAGCTCTATCATCGTGCTTTTAAATTACAGAGACACCTACTTCAATTTCATTAGTAATATGTCCGAATTCAAACTGATAGCAGTCATCAAAATCACCACTAAAAGTTACAAATAAGTCGATTTTTAAGACGTAATAAATTAATCACCTGATGTCAGCCATTGGCACGAAGCTAACGTATACAGAAAATGGTTACATAGTCTCAAGGCCGGTTTGGCCTAATCATCATGTTTTTAGTTATCAGCCAGAATGCGAGTTTTGGAGTTGAAGCGGCCTTCTCTAAGTTCACAGCAAACTGCAGGCTCTTGTTTAAAAGCGATCATTCATGCACCTGTGTTTAAGGTGTTAGCCTTAAACTATCTGTAAACTTGGTATAAAGAATCTCTCCATTCGATTAGATCTTTAAACTCATTAAAAAGTTCGCTTGTTGACCAGCACTTTGCAGAGGCTGGCCCTTGGGCTGAATATTTATACGCGACAGGTTTAACATATTGTAGCGTTAGAGACATCGTAATATCGCAATAGGAAAACTCCTCGAGTATCGTTTCCCTACCGTTTAATTGTTCTCTCAGCTTCAACAAAATATCCCTAAATTGTGACAAGTTTGGGCTTTGAACTTTGTATTTATCTAGATGGTATTGAAGTCCATTTCTTGCGAGCCAAGTAAAATAATGTCGAATTTTTAGTGGTATAAATGGTGGTAAAACCTCGACTTGGGCTAGTTTATTTCCAAGTTGTCGTTCAACGCAGAAATAGCGCCCAATAGAAAGCGCCTTTTCACTTAGTTCATTCCACTCTAGTACTTTCTGCTTACAGGGAAATAGGTCTTTAGTTGCTTGATCTGTTCTTTTTGAGTTTGCATAAAAAGCGATGTCAAAAGAATCGTTTAGTACTGTCTTGTCATCAATCAAAACAGGTACAGTTACTGGACCTTTATATTGTTTCGTTTTATATCTCAGCCATGGCGCACCAATCATTGATACATAAGCCTTGGGTGTATATTGAATACCTGAGTAATCTAATGACCATCTAGCTTTTTCAGACCAAGGCGAGTAATCCAAAGAGATAAATATCATGCGAAAATTCCTTGTCTAAAAAATGATACACGTGCTTTAAAACGTAATATCGCACAAAAACCAAGTAGTATGATAAAGGGTGAATTTAGCATCCAGTTTTGGGTTAATAGCCCGACATAAGTCAGAGTAAAAATACAAAACAAAGTATACATGCCGAATGAGTGCAACCTTTTCCAGTTTTTATGGCCAAGTTTCCTTATGGCCATGTTATTTGACGTTATTAGCATCGCGAATATAAAAGCATAACCCAGACCTCCCGTGATTAAGCTGCTTATTGATGTGAGGCCCAACCAATCATTCTGATAAAACCCGTTTAAAAGCCATAAGATTATCCCCAAATGAATGATGTGAGAAACACCGAACGCGATTCCTAAGTATCTCCGATGCTGCATAAGCCATTTGGAAGTATTAGACTTTTTTAGCCTGTGAAGTGGAGCGGCTATAAACGTTGTTAAGAATAAGCACAATGAAGTTTGAGCGGTTATCCTCAAACATGACTTAAGCGAATCTTCACTAATGCCAGAAGAAATAAGGTTGACACCCACAATGCCTAATATGATGGCTGTGACAGTTCCGATGAATTGAGTAGGCCTAGCTTTTCTCATAGAAAATCCATTTTGAAGTTGCTTGTGTTTAATTAAAATATACGCGTATAATTTAATTGTCAATGAAGTTATAAATTTTTAGGGATATTCTTATGGAAAAAGAAAAAACAGGTAAAGGCCGACCAGGCCTGAGTGAGGATAAGCAAGAATCACGGAAGTCTCTCATTATTCAAATTGCAAAGACTCTATTTCTTAAGGAAGGGTATCAAGCCGTGTCAATGAGGAAGATAGCTGCTGAGGCTAACCTATCACCAATGACCATATATCAAAGCTTTAAAAATAAACGTGAAATTCTACGTTTCATTTGGGCTGATATTTTTATTGCAGTGACAAATCAATGTCAGATTGAGGTTAAGTCCGCTGATGACGACATAAAAAAATTTCGGGCTTTTTGTTCAGCTTTTTTAAATTATTGGCTAGTTCATCCTGATCATTTTCGAGTCGTATACTTAGAGTCCGATAAGCTAGAGGGAAACAATGATACTTTTTTTGTTACCAATGAAGTTGTGGCCTCTCTGTTCGATCAACTATGTTTGCTGGTTAGCAGTATCGCCTGCGATCAATCTTTAGTGGAGCAAAATGTGAAGTTATTGGTATTACAGCTTCAAGGTTTAGCTCATGGTTTGAATACGATTGACGAGTACCCATGGGGAGATCCAGAAGTATTATTGGATAATTGTTTAACTATGTTTGAAAAGTTTGTTAAATAAATTGTCCATGACAACACTCAAATTCTCGACATTTTGTGGCATGTCAAACCTAGCAACTTCGATACGGTTGATATTGATGCCTTTTAAAAAAGCACCACTTTTGAACCCGCAATGCCAAATATGGATGTAATTGATCGTCCCAATTTAGGTATTTAAAAAATAATCACTTTGAAGCACATAGCCAGCATTTTTCAGAATCGAAAAAACATTCGCTTTTGCTCATTATCAATCATTCACCTTGTGCTCAATCTGGCTGTTTTATCTCTATCTAAACAAGGTCGTCGAGTGGTGACTTGGCGAACACTGTTGCAGCGACCGATTGAACTCACCGAAGCCAAGCAGACAAGACTCGCTACTCAAATTATGGTTCGCTAAGTCGATTTAAAACGTCAAAAACCTAATACATCTATGTCAGCTAATGGCACCAAGAGGCTTGTTAGCCCAAAGCGATACTTTTTGAAACCGGTGAAACTGGTTTACTCAGGAGTTAAAGCGGCCCTTTTAAGTCGCCAAAACTTTTTTGCCAGACTCAACTAATATGCGCACTTTTTCGGTACCTGTGTTTTCAATCAAGTCTGGCCCCACTGTGATACTTTAAATATTATGTGATGTCGCAGCATTTAGATAATAAATGCGCCTACTTTTATTGTAAAATCATCCAATGATCACCAGACGGCTAATCAATTCTATACAAGGAGCGTAATGCAATGGCCAATAAGTCAATAAAAGGAAGTAATCTTGACCTCAGTTCACCTGAATTCGTCAATAACCCTTATCCAACTTACGAGCTTCTGCAACAAAAGCATCCTGTTTACTGGTGTGAGGAAAAGCAGTTTTACTACATCTCACATTATTCTCATGTTCAAGCACTGTTTCGACATAAAGGCGCTTCTTCAAATCGTGTTAAGCCTATGGTTGATAAACTACCGGCACCTGTTCAAAAAGCCGTGGAGCCTTTAGTCGACTCGCTTTCAAAATGGTTGTTATTTCAGGATCCTCCTAGCCACACACCGCTTCGTAAGGTAATTAATCAGTCACTGGCAAACCGCGTTATTTCAGATATGGCGCCTGAGATTCAACGCATCGTGGATGAGCTTATCAATGACTTTATTGATAAGGAACAATGTGAGCTTATTAAAGATTTTGCTTACCCACTTCCTGCTATGATTATTTCGCAACTCTTGGGTGTACCAGAAGAAGACCGAGATAAGATTAAACAGTGGTCAGATGATATTGCCGAGTTTCTAGGCGATAAAACAAGCCTTGAATTGGTAGCAAAAACGCAGCAATCTATCGTTGCAATGGGCGATTACTTTACATTTATTTTGCAGAAGCACCGGCAGAGCCCTAAACAGAATTTGATGTCTAAGCTCTTAGACTTACAAGCTGAGCAAGCAGAATTTACGGATGAGCACCTCGTGGCAAACTGCAGTGCACTTATCTTTGCAGGCCATGAAACCACCACGAACCTCATTGCTAATTCATGGCTGGCACTAACGAATCACCCCTCTCAACTTAAACACCTGCAGGACAATCTTCAAGATACAGAAAAGGCATTGGAAGAATGTATGAGGTTTGAATCGCCGGTGCAAAGAATGGGGCGGTTCATCCAAGAACCTATTGAGATAGAAGGGCATATACTTCAACCCGGGAAAAGGGCATTACTGATGATTGGGGCTGCCAATCGTGACCCAATATTAACCGAGCATCCTAATGTCTTTAATATTCATCGTACGCCTACCCGACACCTAGCTTTTGGGCATGGTATTCATTTATGTTCGGGGGCCATGCTGGGTCGTCTTGAAAGCACGATTGCAATTAGAACCTTGGTAAAACGTTTAAATACACCGTGTTTAAGCAACAAATTTCCCGAGTGGCAATACAACCTTGGATTAAGGGCCATGAAAAAACTTCCGCTTACATTTAGCGCTTCGCATTAACAAAGGGCGGTCAGGTTTATTAGGAAAAATGAATGAACGGAGTCAGAGTAACGTTCCACTGACTTTAGCGGCTTTCATATGCCAGCCCTCAAACTTCTCCGCTTATGCCTTTTCTTAGGTAGGGCAGTTAAATCATTTCAATAAGTGGGGAGTGATTTTGATATTACACTAGCGAATATAATTTATGTTCCATCAGGTAGTCTCAATGAGCTCTTCTTACAACAAACGTCACCACTTGCCGAATGGGGCGTTCAGAAATAACGCTGATCTTAAACATACTCACGCAAGTGCCTGGAATGTTTTGAAATGGAAGTCTAAGGCGCCTAAAGTTAAAGCAATCGACTATTCAGTAGCCCAAGATACGAAAACGGCAATCCATAAACCGGATCAAAAGCATTGTGTATGGATCGGCCATGCGACATTCCTATTGCAGTATGGTGGCTTGAATATTTTGACGGATCCGCATTTTTCAGATCGAGCTTCACCATCCCAATTAATAGGTCCTAAACGAACCACTAAACCTGCGTTATCAATCACCCAATTACCGCACATTGATGTGATCGTAATTTCTCATGATCATTATGATCACTTAGATATGCACTCAGTGGTGGTACTTTATGAGCGACAAAGAAGTAATCCGCCCCTATTTGTGGTGCCTTTAAAAGTGGGTCAATGGCTTAAAAAGCGAGGAATTAGTAATTGGGTTGAGCTAGATTGGTGGCAATCAACTAGTTTCAAGAACTGGTGTTTTCATGCAGTGCCTGTGCAGCATTTTAGTGGTAGGGGCTTAAAACCTAATAATACTTTGTGGGCTGGCTGGGTGATGGAATGCCTTGAGGATTCAAGTGAACCCTATAAGGTTTTCTTTGCGGGAGATACTGGTTATTCCGACGACTTCAAGAACATAAATAAGCAATTTGGTGCAATGGACTTATCATTCATACCAATCGGCGCATACGCTCCACGATGGTTTATGAAAGAAGTACACGTCAATCCTGACGAAGCGGTAAGAATTCACTTGGATGTTAAATCCAAACGTTCAATTGGCATGCATTGGGGCAGTTTTGTGTTAACTGACGAACCAATGGATGAGCCACCTAAAAACCTCGAAGAGGCAAAGGCTAAGTATAGTTTGTCTCACGATGAGTTTATCTCAGTCGCTCATGGTGAAATTATTCAGCTTTAGATATAGGCGCAACAGTAATAATGACGAATAAACAACGAACATTAGAACAAACCATAAACGAGTTTAATGACGACTTCTCAAATCAAAGACTAGATGAAGTGATGCGCTATTTTTCGTCCAATGCAACTTTTCATGGTCTTGATGGAAAAGTAGCGCATGGCGAAATCGATATTCGTAAAGCGTTTAACAGGCTTTTCGATGGTGCATATGGCGATGTTGTTTTCGTGCCTAAAAACTTAGTCATTGATGAAGATAAAAATGAAGCAAGTTTCGTATGGGATTGTCAGCACATTTACTTATTAATGTTTCTGAAGTGTTGGAGTCTCTCTTAGTACTAGCCATACGGTACTTTAATTAATATTAAGTTAAAATATACAGAATATGCTAACAACTAACGGAATTCCAATCGGGATACAGTGAGAGTATTTATTTTGCCCTAAAACGAAAAAACCCCGCAGCTGAAGGCTTTGGGGTTGAGGTGGGGCTAGTTTCTTTTAAGTATTAAGTATGCCCTTTTCACTCCTAACCACACTTACTATCACCACAATTTAAGCAAGTTTTACAACCATCCATTATGATTACCGAAGTGTTATTACACTTTTTGCATAAGCTAGCATTAGCTGGGAAAGGGCTGTCAGATTTGTCTGATTTTTCAGCCTTGTTTGCTTGAGCCTGTTCAAATTCAGCTTGTTTCTGAGCAAGGATCTTTTTAGTCGTATCGCTCATTTCTTCAGTTTTGATTAGGCCAATTGAACGCATGTGCTTTTCAATCACTGCAGCAATCTCTGCAACTAAGGAAGGCATAAATACCCCTCCTTTTTTATAGTAACCACCATTCGGGTCATAGACTGAAGACAGCTCTTCAATTAAAAAGATGATGTCGCCGCCTTTTCTGAATACCGCCGAGATAACTCGTGTTAAAGCGATAACCCATTGGTAGTGTTCCATAGATTTAGAATTAATGAACACTTCGTAGGGGCGTCGTTGCTCGTGATCAGTGTCTTCATTCAAAATAATGTCATTGATCGTTATGTACATCGCATGTTCAGAAACAGGCGGTTTAATCTTATAGGTGGAGCCCAGCAAGAAATCTGGACGCTTAATCGATTCATTCATTTCAATCGGAATAAGTTTGGTTGGCGCCTCAGTTACTGGTGCCGTATTTTGCTGGGTTTGAACTTGGTAACCAACAATTTTCTTTTCAATTTTTATAGCCATAACGTGTATACCTGTAATGCTTTGTTCTTTGCGTATCGAGTAAAAGTAAAAGTAAAAATTAAGTACTTTAGTACTTTCCGTAAGTTCCTTCTTTTAACGCATCAAATAAGTTCGCTGCCGAGTGAATCTCGCCATCATATTCAATTTCTTCGTTGCCTTTAACGGTCACTTTAGAGCCATCCTCTAAAGTGAATTCGTAATTTGTATTTTCTAAATCAGACTCTTTGACCAGTACTCCTTGAAACGCTTCAGGGTTGAATCTGAAAGTAGTGCAACCTTTTAAGCCGCTGTCATAAGCATACATGTAAATATCTTTGAATTCTTCATACGGGAACTCAGTTGGGATATTTGCTGTTTTAGAAATTGAGGAGTCTACCCATTTCTGAGCGGCAGCTTGAATATCAACATGCTGCTTGGGAGTTACTTCATCAGCAGAGATGAAATAATCAGGTAGCTTTGTCGCATCATCGGTACCAAAAGGCATCGCGTTAGCGTTTATATAATGACGGTATGCAAGTAACTCATAAGAGAAGACGTCTACTTTCTCTTTAGTCTTCTTACCTTCTCTGATTATGTTGCGTGCATAGTGGTGTGCAAAGCTAGGCTCGATACCATTACTCGCATTATTTGCAAGCGATAAAGAAATCGTACCTGTGGGAGCGATAGATGTATGGTGCGTAAAACGTGCGCCTTTTTCTGCTAAAGCTTCAATGAGCTTTGGCTCAAACTCCCCGATTTTCTGCATATATTTGCTGTATTTAGCATGAAGTACTCTGCCTTTTATTTCATCGCCAATTTCATAACCCTCGGCGCGCATTTCAGGTCGCTTCAATAACATCTCTTCATCAATGGTAAATGTCTCTTCCATAATTGGCGCGGGGCCTTTTTCTTCACTTAGTGAAAGTGCTTGCTTCCAACCTTCGATCGCCATTTCACGGTTTACTTTTTCTGTGAATTCGATTGATTTAGGTGATCCGTAAGCCATCTTCATCATCGTAAGGGTTGAACCTAAACCCAGAATTCCCATACCATGTCGACGCTTATGATTAATTTCGTTACGTTGCCCTATTAATGGTAAACCGTTGATTTCAACAACGTTATCTAGCATGCGTGTAAAGATACCAATTACTTTTTGATATTTCTTTAAATTGAATGATGCTTTGTCTGTGAAGGGGCGATCTACAAATTTTGTAAGATTAATAGATCCAAGTAAACAGCTACCATAAGGAGGTAGGGGTTGCTCACCACAAGGGTTGGTTGCACGAATGTTTTCACAAAACCAGTTGTTGTTCATTTCATTGACTTTATCAATCAAAATGAAGCCAGGCTCGGCAAAATCATAAGTGGATGTCATGATGCTATCCCAGATGAATTTTGCTTTTACTGTGCTGTAAATACGGCAGGCAACTTGGCCTTCGTTGTTAGTGATGTATCCACTTTTAACCGGGAAGTTTCTAAATAGAAAGCTTGAGGTATCGCTAATGTCCAAGTTATCTTCGGCAATTTCATCAGCCCCAACAGGGAATGATAACTTCCAGTCACCATCATTCTTAACCGCACTGATAAAGTCTTCGGTAATCAGTAATGATAAGTTAAATTGTCTTAAACGCGCATCCTCTCGCTTAGCACGAACAAAGTCTAAAACATCAGGGTGGTGCACATCAAAGGTTGCCATTTGAGCGCCGCGTCGACCACCAGCAGATGACACGGTAAAACACATCTTGTCAAAGATATCCATGAAGGATAAAGGGCCGGAGGTTGTTGCGCCAGCACCTGCTACATAAGCGCCTTTAGGTCTTAATGTAGAGAACTCATAGCCTATGCCGCAACCTGCTTTAAGCGTTAAACCTGCTTCATGGTTTTTTAGAAGAATATCGTCCATTGAATCGTAGACTGTGCCAGATACAGTGCAGTTAATGGTTGATGTTGCAGGTTTATGCTCAGACGCGCCGGCATTCGATAAGATACGTCCAGCTGGTATAGCACCGTTTTCTAGTGCCCACTTAAACTCTTTATAGTATTGTTCACGTTTTCCATCTTCTTCTACGGCTGAAAGGGCTTTTGCGGCACGGTCAAACGTACTGTTTATATCTTGATCTACTGCGGCACCGGTTTTCGTTTTAAGTTGATACTTTGTTTGCCAGATATCGAAAGAGGCATCTTGCATTGGTGGTGGAGAAATTAGTTGTTCAACTTTTGCATTCATGGGTGCAGCCTTTAGTCCGTTTTAATTAGTTCTATCTTTCTTATGGATAGAAGACGAATAGTGTCGATAGGTAAATGCACAGGGGTTAATGTGCAAAAAAGTAAATAACTACCTATATAGTGTGTTGCAAATTTCAAATGCTGGGGCGGTATCTCATATACCTGACGCTTTGAAGGTTTGGTCATTTGATTGAATGCCTCAAAGCTTCTTTGCGATTGCGTCTTTCTTTGGTTAAGAAGACGGGTCCTTATCTATGTTATGCCTACAATAGTCTTACTTAAATAATATTATTTAAGTTTTGATTAATACTACATGTTGGTGCATTTTCGAAAAGTATAACACTATATGGTGTTATGTGAAGTTTCTTTTCTATATATTTAGTGATGTAAAAAGTTTTAAATTGGTGCAAAAAGTCAAGAGGATTATGTTAAAAAATAACAAATTATTCGAAGTCTTGTGTTGTGGGGATTTCAGTCGAAGTAAGTGCTATCAGATGTAGGTGGGGGGAGTTTTTCTTTTAATTAATATGGCTTTTTAGTGTAAAAGTAGATTAAAAACTCATAGCCTTATTACTTATGAGTCTTTAGGTCTTTTAATTTATAGTTTGAAGGGGGTTATGCTTGGCCGATTATTTGGCTGCCGGAATAGCTGCTTTCTTTTCCTTGTTGTCCATACAGTTTTTGAGAGTTATTTTGTCCTCTCACAATGCTCATAAGTTTATTTGTTCGACCAAGTGTACGGGTGATGATGCTGCCAATGATATGATTTTTATCTTTGCATGCACTAAGTTTATCGCGTGAAGATTGCCATAAATCGATTAACTCTTGATCGTTTAATTTTCTTAGCGTTGTTTCTACTTCGCCGGGTCGAATGCCTAGGCCTGACTTGGCTATAAGCTTGGCTTTTAATTTTGCACGGGATTCTAAGCTTTGTATTACGTGTTGTTTTGAATTAGCGATGGCACGAATTTGTTGACTATTGCGGGTTTTGAGTGTCTCTTTTTCTGTCTCTAGTAGCTTGTTTAAATTGCTGAGTTCTGAGATGTCTTGTTTGAGTAGTTGTTTGAGTTGTTCAGTAAATTGTGACATGGCTTGCCTCGTACAAAAGTAGAGTGCTCAGGTGTGAGCATTATACTTCTGTATCAAGCAGTTTTTGTGCCAAATTTTGTGAGTTAACTTGATAGTCGCCGCTTTCGATTCGTGCTTTGATTGCATCGACTTTACTTTGATCAATGTCGGGTAGAGACTTGAGCTCAGATTCAATTTTAGCAAGGTTTTTTGCTGCGCTGCTTAAGCTTACACTATCCCTAGTGCTAGTATCCTTTGAGGGAGTATTAGCTGATTTGTTTTCAGTGCTATGCGCTGAAGGTGTCGTAACCTTGCCACTGTCGTGCCTTTTTGGCCCTTCGGGTCGGTTTGAACTGATTTGGTTAATATCAATGCTCATTCTGCATCATCCTTTAAATAGCTTATGCCTTGTTAGCGGCAGCTTGTAAAAAAACTTTAATTTATTTTTTTAAAAGTTAATAGGTAAATTAAAGTGCAACCAATACGTGGCCTCTATCAGTCACTCGGCCCTTTATCGTGCGCTTGGATTGAGTGTTCCGGATAGATATTTGCTGTCCTAGCATTCCGTCCATTAGTGCCGTGCCATTCATGCTAACCGACATGCTATTGTTAGCTGCGGTGATAACGACGCTGTCACCGCGCTTGATAAGGCTTGGTGCTTTTAGCTGATTTACTGATATTACCATACTGTTTCTAATTGTGCGCTTGGCAATCATCCCAATGACTTTATGTACGCTTGAAAAACCGCGATGTCGACCCTTATTAATAATTTGGTCTTCTTCATCCAGCATTGAGTTAGTGATAATGGTACCTCTAGGGATGGTTTCTGACGCGGTTACAACGCGGCTGTAAATATCATATTGAATGCTGATGTAAAGTTTCCAAGGTTTAAGATCTATGCACTGCGCGAGAATCGTAACGTTACTTTGTTCAATGGGCTTTCGATTAAAGGAGAGTTCAAGCGGGTTTGAGCATGTTCGAAGGGTTAAACGAGGATCAATATTTCCTATTTTATACTCTGAGCGGTAACCTTTTTCCGCTATCTCGGTGCTATATATATCTAGGAATGCTGTAATTTTGGTTTGCAGATCTTTATTTGTTGCAACAGAAAAACATTGGCTAGAGAAAAAAAGAATGAGGACGCTTAATATTTGCCTACTATTTTTCATTTTTTGTCCTATGCTTTTGACATTCAGTGTTGTTTTATTTGGCACTTTCGTAATTAAGTGTCAAAAATTCAGCAACAAATCATTATTTATTGGTATTTTTAAAACTTTTAGTTGTATGCGAGTAGGGTACTGCAAAGTTTGTACCGATATTAAGTCTCTTAGAGGAAGTTTTTTTATGGCCGGTATTCTGGATAGTGTCAACATGCGAACGCAGCTTGTTGGTCAGAATCGACTGGAGCTTTTGCTGTTTAAGCTTAGGGGACCACAGATTTACGGTATTAATGTTTTCAAAGTTAAGGAAGTTTTACAGTGTCCTAAATTAACATTAATGCCAAAGCGTCACCCAGTTGTTCGAGGTGTTGCTCATATTCGTGGTGGAACTATTCCAATAATGGATATGGGAATGGCGATTGGACAAACTAGTATGCCGGAAGAAGATCTGGGCGATTGTTTTGTCATTATTACCGAATATAACCGTAAAACGCAGGGCTTTTTGGTTAAGCAGGTTGAGCGAATTGTTAATTTAAACTGGGAAGAGATTCACCCGCCACCAAAAGGTGCGGGAAGTGATAACTACTTAACAGCGGTCACGCATTTAGATAACAAGTTGGTTGAAATAATTGATGTAGAAAAAATACTGTCTGAAGTTGCGCCTGTATCTGAAACTGTAAATGAAAAATTTGTGGAGAAGGTCAGTGAGCGTAATGCAAGCGCAAACCATGTAGTGCTTGTTGTGGATGACTCTGTAGTTGCCCGAAAACAGATTCAAAGGTGTCTGGAAACGATAGGTATAACTGTAATTACCAAAAATGATGGTAAGCAGGCGTATGATTACCTGAGAACTATGGCTGACGACGGAAAGAATATTACTGATGAAATTTCTCTAATGATTTCTGATGTGGAAATGCCAGAAATGGACGGTTACACCTTAACAACGAGTTGTAAGGATGATCCGCGTCTCGCTGGCTTATATATTATGTTGCATACATCTTTAAGCGGTGTTTTTAATCAAGCAATGGTTGAAAAGGTTGGTGCAGATGATTTTATGGCGAAATTTAGCCCTGACGAACTGTCAGAAAAAGTGATGGAGATTATAGATAGGCTCCCAAATAATGCTTAAAACAAAAGCTAAGATTATATAATTGAATGCAAACTACAAGTCAAAAAAGTGAGTATGATGCATTTCGTAAGTTTCTAGAGGAGGCTTGTGGAATTTTGCTGGGTGATAATAAATCGTATCTGGTTAATAGTCGACTTAAGCCTGTTATTGCAAAAAATAAAGTGACAGGTTTAGGTGAGTTGCTCACCAAATTGAAATTATCTTCATCATCAGTGCTCCGAGAGGAGGTTGTTGATGCGATGACAACGAACGAAACGCTATGGTTTAGAGATAGTCATCCTTTTAGAATTCTGAATGATATTCTGTTCCCTGAATTTAGCGAAAAGCTTGGTGTGACACCTTTAAAAATATGGTCAGCAGCGTGTTCAACGGGTCAAGAGCCTTATTCAATCGCAATTACGGCCGATGAATATAAAAGAAGTAATCCCGGTAAATTAAAGGGTGGGGTTAGGGTGGTCGCAACAGATATATCCTCTTCAGTATTAGATACTGCCAAAACAGGTGTGTATGAAATGTTAGCGCTCGGGCGTGGTATGTCAGAAACTAGATTAAAGCGCTGCTTTGAAACAAATTGTGATAAAAGCTGGGAAATAAAAAAGCAATATAAATCTGTTATTGAGTTCAAAATTTTAAACTTGATGGAGAGTTTTTCTAGAATAGGCTCCAAGTTTGATGTGATTTTTTGTCGTAATGTTTTGATCTACTTTTCACCTGATTTGAAACGAGAAATTTTGATCAAATTTCATCAGCATTTAAACACCGGAAGTTACCTTATTTTAGGGGCATCAGAGTCTTTAAATGGATTGTCAGATAAGTATGAAATGATTCAGTGTCGACCTGGAATTATTTACCGCGCAAAGTGATTGTTTCCAAAATATAAGTTACTCGTGTATGTAGCTAAAAGGTGCTTGCAATAACCTTAACGCTGGTTTAGAGTGGCCGCCCTCTTAGTGATCTATCTATAGATGGCTAGTGCAGCGGTGGAGTGTCCGAGTGGCTGAAGGAGCACGCCTGGAAAGTGTGTAAACGGCAACGTTTCGAGAGTTCGAATCTCTCCTCCACCGCCATTTAATATATAGTGTTTATTCAATGTGCAGTAATCCTCTAAATTAGATTTAAGTAACTCTATTACTTAGACAAATTCTCCCTATCTTTTTACCTCTGTTAATAAAATCAACTACTTAGCCTAAGTTTGTTCTTTCGAAACCAGTATTACTTTTTGTCCAGATTCAATGTAACCCTCTTTATTAGATATTTGTTTGCTATTTCATATAAAACAGTAAGTTATGCATGTCTGTCTAATAAACTAGATTACTATAATTTTAATAAGTAGATTTTAAGTTATGTAACCTGCTGAAATAAAAGGAATTGTATGGTTTAGTGAAAAAGTAGTGTTTTGCTACCGGTAGGAATAGAATTAAGGGTAGTAATTTAGTTTATTAGACTCTCTGTAGATCGTCGGTAACTCAGACCGCAGAGGCCTTTTCGGAGGTGTAGTCATGGAAACAAGCGTTGAATTCAGGGATATGAACTTACAAAAATTCTCTCTTTTAGAGAAAGACAGCTTTAAACCACCAGGTCGTACAAAGTTGTATGTCGTTCCCCCTTTAGGGAAAGGAACAATTTACGCTGAGTCTCTTACTAGCTATATCAAGAGATTAGCCGATGCGCACTCTGTATCAGTGACTCTACTGCTACACAATATAGTTATCCCCGACAACCAAAGCCACATCAAACATATGCACCCATATTGGCGTACAGCGATGCATTCGGTGAATGGCTCAAGCTCAATGGCCGAGCAATTCGTATCTATGTTTGAAGTGGAAATACTAAGCAAGTTAGTTGGTATGACTTTATTACCTTTGGAAGACATTGTTGGCCGATCAGGTAGAGGGACACTTCATAAAAATATGAATATCTGCCCGTTGTGTATTAATCAAATGGCTCAACACCGTAGTGTATTCATTCCATTAATATGGTGGTTAGAAGCAGTATCATGTTGTCCTATTCACAAAACAAAGTTAATTGATACTTGTCCAGCCTGTAGTGCCAAGCTCACTGCCGTGCCAAATTATACGCCTTTGGGTTATTGCCCAAAGTGCGGTGCTTTTCTAGGTGAGAAGAATCTTAAAATTAACAACTATGAGAAAACTGCTCAACAAGAAGAAATCGTTCAAGTAGCCAGTGAGCTAATACTCTATCTTGAGCGAAGAACATTCTTCAGGAATCTTTTTTTAAAAGGGGTCAAGCAGGCTGTCGATAAATTTTCACGAGGAAACATTGCTGACTTTGAAGAAGCTTCAGGTTTCCCTAAAACAAGAGTTAAGCAATGGCTAAGTGGTAAAAACCACCCAAGGCTTGATGACCTTATCAAACTTTGTGTATGCCACCACATATCGCTAGTAGCACTTTGCTCAGGAATTATCACCAATATGGAAAATGTTGTCGTGCATACTAATATTCAGGATTTGTTATTTGCTGAAGGGGCTTGTGACAGATGAGTTTTTGATGTGTTGGGTGTAAGTCAAATAAGGATGTATTACTAAAAGGAGTATTAAAGTCATGATAGATTATGACGAACTAAATAAGATCTTAAAAAGCTATAACTTACCTGAGCTCGGTGTCAGCAGAGTTAAATATTGTCTTGAAAACCCTCCAGCTCGTTCGCCTAACTCTACTGGCAATAAGAACAATGTTGTTTGTCTTTATCCCAGTAGAAAAAATAACGTTACACAACTTCTTGAAAGTCATAAAGTTGAGCTCCCTGCAGCTTATTGCTATGAGTTTGATGACATGGTCGTTCTGTATCGATCTCAACCATTCAATTTGCCAATAACTTATAAAAACAAAAAGGGAAACACTACATCGCCAATAACTAAGCCAGACTTCTTGGTTGTTCAAACTGATGGCGTATATTTGGATGAATGGAAGCATGCGGATGAACTTGAGCGCTTAATAGTAGAGAACCCGGGCAGATTTCAAAAACGAGAAGATGGAACTTACCAGTCTATTCCTGCACAAGCGGCACTCAATGGTACGGGAATTGTTTTCAGGGTCAGACCGCATACTGATGTTAACCCATACACATATACAAATTGGCAATTCCTTGAGGATTATTGTCTTGAGGAAACACCAGAAGTTTGCCCACAAAAAGTAAGCTTAATCATGAGCCTATTCGTTGAGGAGGATTATATTTCTCTGCGTGACTTATTAAACTTCGATCAGCTTATTACTGCCGATGATATATACACGCTAATTGCAATTAAAAAACTGTGGTTCGCCTCAGATAAAGTTCCTATAAACGATTTTGACTCCATCATGCTGGCTGATAACTCAGATGACATAAATCGTTTTTACGAGGGTATAAAAAATTACAAGAAATCTATTACACAGCTGAGCGACCTAAGATATGACGAGCATGAATTACTTAGTCGGTCTTCACCTCAACAAATACAAAAGGCAAATTACAAGCACGAGGTTGTTCTAAGATTTTTGAATGAAGGGCTTCAAGAAGATATGGGGGCAAGGGCAACAGTTTATAGTTGGCATAAGAAATTTAAAAAGTCCCTTATTGAATATGGAAGTGGCTACCCGGGGCTATTAGAAAAAAAAAGAGGTTCAAGTAAAATTAGGCGTGTTGTTGAACATGCGTATTATAAAGCTTTTTTTGATAAATATTTCAACGTCGAGAGTGCGCCAAACAAAAGTTCTTTCTGGGCGAAGTATGCAAAAGCGGCTGAATTAGATGGTTGCGGGTATTTCACATATCCACATACGTGTAGGTTAATTGAAAAGGAAGATAGATATAAAGCGGCTTTAATAAGACAAGGAAAAAAAACGGCTTCGACGTTAGACCCTTTTACTTATTATTTGGAATACAGTACACCCCGGCACGGTTTATATCCCTATCACATAGGCCATTTGGATCACACAGTAATCGATGTAGTCGTTGTTGACGAGGAAACAGGTATAGCGTTAACCGAGTCTATATGGCTATCGCTGATGATTGATGCTTTTACACGTAAAGTGTTAGCAATGTACATGTCATTCGACCCGCCAAGTAACCGCTCTGTACTGATGGTATTTAGGGATTGTGTTAGGCGAAATAACAGATACCCTAAAAATTTGGTGATTGATAGGGGGCCAGAATTTAAAAGTGTTTATATAGACCAGTTGTCAGCTAGGTTCTATATGACAAAGAAATTAAGACCAGGTGGCAAACCGACTTTTGGTAACATTATGGAGCGAATTTTTGGTACGGCTAATACAACGTTCTTTCATAACCTGGTAGGCAACACACAAGAGCGTAATAAGAACTTCAGAGGAATAACAAAAGAAGTTAATCCAAAAAAACTAGCTATTTGGACTTTTTCCTCCTTGTATGATGAAACCGAAAACTTCTTTTTCAATAAGTACAACAACAAACCTCACGCAACATTTTTAGCTAGTCCAAATAAGCTATACGACAATTCAATCCATCTATATGGTGAGCGAAAGCATGTAAGAACAGAATATGATCACCAGTTCATAATTGATACCTTGCCAACAGCGCCTAATTCAAGGACGCAGGTTGAATCAGTCGAAAATGACACACGACACGTTTACAAAAATGGAATAATTAGACTGTGGGGAATTCCGTACTCTCATGATGAATTAAAAAACTTACCTGAAAGCGAGTCTGACGTTCAGGTTAGGTTTGACCCAATGAACGTGTGCCATGTCTTTGCCTTTGTAAAAAACCAATGGCTCAGGTGTACCTGTGAATACGAAGCACTTTTCCAACATAAAACTCAGCGCCAGTTAATGCTGGCTTCCGCTGTATTAAGAAAAAGAGGCCTTCTAGGTAATAACATCAACACGTCTAAAGAAGCATTGTTAGCGTATGATTTCGAGAAATTGAACAAAACAGAGACAGATCTATCACGAGTTGTGCATGAGAAGCAGAGGGCTAATATAGAAATTAAAAAGAATAAGCCTAAAGCCAGAAAAAATATGCCTGATTTGGATCTCAACTCTATGATTAATAAGTTTGAAAAGGAGAGTAGTTAAAATGGATAGTGTGGTAGCAAGCATAAAGAAAGATATTGAGAGTAAATTATTGGATGTACTTGATGAGCTTTCTGCAGAAGATAAGCAAAAAGTTGATGAGTTCAAAGATGTAAGGTTCTTACACCCTCAGTTATCGTCTTCGTTTAAGGAGCTTCTTGAAGCTTATAATTGTATGGAACCTGGTGATTTTATACTGGTTGCCGGCTCTACAGGGGTTGGTAAGTCAGCCTTAGCAGAACAATTTAAGCTTCATTTACAAAAAAATGAATTAGAAAAAATGGAGGCAGACTTAAACTATAACCCTGTTGTTTATCAAAATGCTTATCAGTCAGAATCAGGTTCATTCGATTTTAAACTCTTCTATGAAAATATCTCTGTAGCAACAGGAGATATTCTAATAAATGAAAAACAGTTAGTAGAATTTCTACCCAGCGGTGCTGTTGATGTAGAAGCGTTTAGGAAGAAAAACAAAACTGTTCGACAAATGCGCAAGTCAGTAGAGAACTCATTTGAACGTAGGGAAACTCATACGCTACTTATTGACGAAATCCAGCATATGCTTTCACTAAACGGCGCTGATCAGCTGAAAGATCGTATGGACTTCATCAAGTCTTTCACCGAATCCGCGCAAGTTCGCATTATTATGTTTGGGAATTATGATGCACTTAAAATGTCTAGTTTGAGTGCGCAGCTTGGTAGGCGAGAAAATCTAATCGATTTCCCCCGATATAAGTGCTTAACAGAACAAGAGTTAGAGGATTGGGTAAATGTTGTTTGGAACTGTCAAAAACATCTTCCACTCAAATATAACGATACTTTGGTTAATCACTACAAATACTTGCTGCAGTATAGTTGTGGCTGTACCGGAATACTCAAGAAGTGGTTGAACCGTGCGCTTATTAAAACGTTGTCTCAAGGTAAGCAAGAGATAACGAAGTCAATATTGGAAGCGACCAGACTTCCGGATAAGAAGCTAAGTCAAATAGCCAGAGAAATCGCAATAGGCGAGAAAAAGCTCGAAATGACAGGTGTTGATGAAGTGACTGAGTTATTTAAAGGTGCTTGTGTCGACTTTTTGTCTGATGACTGCGAAGAAGAACAAGAGCCAGCCAAACCTAAAAAGAAAACTAAGAAAAAACCAGGGGAGCAAAACCCTAAACGGCATAAGGTGGGTAGATAACTGAAGTGGATATTGTTCTAGAAAGCTTAGATATCAATAGAAAAATTCAACCTCGTAGTTTACTCACTTCAATTGAACCCATTGTCACGCCTGAGTGGGGGAGAGAGTGTGTACCAAGCTATATCAATCGATTAGCGCGCTATAATGACTGGCGGCCAGGAGATCTTCTAGCCCTGTTATTTAGTCAACGCTTTGGCAGTGGTAAAAATATAGCGCAGACAAACTCAAAAAATCAGCAGGCTCAAATAAGGCTCGCGATTGATCCAGGGCTGATTAAAATAATGACTGATCAGTTAAAGCATCATGTTAAATCTGATGCTCCTTCTCAGGCATTTACGAGCGATATTGAAATCATTCTAAGTCATATTGAAACCGGTAAGCCAACGATTTATAAATGGTGCTCTCATTGCTTCTATGAGCAGGAGACACCATATGTACCTATTCAGTGGCTGCTGACAAAATCTAGGGTTTGTCATAAGCACTATATTGAATTAACTTCAGTGTGCTCTGACTGCGAACGAAAACCTAATTTAATAAAGCGAGATACCGTTGTTGGGTATTGTGATCATTGCGGAACTTTCTTAGGAAAGAGCGAAAATAGCGTGAAAAACTCACCCTCAATGAATGCAGATACCGAAAAGCACTATGCCTTGCTGTTAGCAGATGGCTATTATAGCGAATAACTTTTGAAGTAAGGTTCATAGTGCATTCATACGAATGCACTTGGTGCTTGTCATGTATACCGCCATGCTGATATATCAAACACCTAAATATATGCACAGGTGACGATGAATGACTTAAGCATATTTTATAAAGAAGCGCATACTGTAGAAAATATAATAATAAGTTATAACTTATTATTATGCGTGCAGATGATCGTATTCTTGAAATTGAAAAATCTGAAAAGTCAGGTTCAATTACTTTAGATACATTGGTCGCAGCATGGCGCTCGAAGCGCAATCTGTATTGGCTGATGATGAAAAAGAGCAGTTCGAAATAATGGTGCGCAAAATCATAGAGAAGGGAGGCTCTAATTTGTGGGCGGATGACATAT
>Ga0209184_1000061_pt1 | contig 142377 bp, 122 predicted proteins | sample EN8Hudsemesocosm_2_FD_184627 | JGI IMG/M metagenome (GOLD analysis project Ga0209184, IMG submission 184627) | Methane-oxidizing microbial communities from mesocosms in the Hudson Canyon - EN8C Hudson Canyon (SPAdes) (version 2) | ecosystem: Environmental > Aquatic > Marine > Cold seeps... | reverse complement strand
TAACCACCTGGACGTTCTTGGTAACGAGCACCAAGTTCGCTGAATAAAATACCTACTACTTCTTTATCTTGTGTACGAGCAAATGCTAAACGACGATTTGCAACACTGTCAGTTTTAGCCAATGTAATCAAAGGCTCTACTACCATACGAAGTTCTTTAGCTTTAGCTACAGTCGTTTTGATAACGCCGTGCTTAACTAAAGAGCTTGCCATATTGCGGAACATCGCTTTACGATGACTGCTATTACGGTTTAACTGGCGACCACTTTGACGATGACGCATGTGTTAATCCTTCTTAAAAAACTATTAAAAAAACGATGATCGAACTAGTCGTTGTCAACAATGCTTTCTGGTGGCCAGTTTTCTAGGCGCATGCCTAGTGACAAACCACGAGACGCTAACACGTCTTTAATTTCAGTTAATGACTTCTTACCTAAATTAGGCGTTTTAAGAAGCTCAACTTCAGCACGTTGTACTAAATCACCAATATATTGAATTGCTTCTGCTTTTAGACAGTTAGCTGAACGAACAGTTAGTTCTAGATCATCAACTGGACGAAGCAAAATTGGGTCAAACAATGGTTTTTCTTCCACTTGTTCAACTTCTTTAATATCACGAAGTTCTACAAACGCATCTAGCTGTTCAGCTAAAATAGTTGAAGCACGACGGATAGCTTCTTCAGGATCCAATGTACCATTGGTTTCCATATCTAAAACTAATTTGTCTAAATCTGTACGTTGTTCAACACGTGCAGAATCAACATCATAAGCAATTCTTACTACAGGACTGAATGAGGCATCAACCAACAAACGACCAATAGCACGATCTTCTTCCTCGGCATCACGGCGCGCTGAAGCAGGTACGTAACCACGACCCATTTCAATTTTAATGCGCATGCTGATAGAACCTTCACCTGTTAAGGTGCAGATAACATGTTCTGGGTTTGCAATAGTTACATCACCATCATGTTGAATATCAGCTGCCGTTACAGGGCCTTCACCAGACTTAGTTAAAGTCAGAACGGCTTCATCTTTGCCTTCTAATAAAACAGCAAGCCCTTTAAGGTTTAACAATATTTCGATGATGTCCTCTTGAACACCTTCTTTACTACTGTACTCATGTAATACACCATCAATTTCTACTTCAGTTACGGCACAACCCGGCATTGAAGATAAAAGAATGCGGCGTAACGCATTACCTAAAGTGTGACCAAAACCACGTTCTAATGGCTCTAAAGTTACCTTAGCGCGACGTGGGTTGATATTTTCAATACCAACCATGCGTGGTCTAAGGAATTCGGTTACAGAACCCTGCATATATGTCCTCTCTTAAAGTGTAACTTTACTATTTAGAGTAAAGTTCAACGATCAACTGTTCATTAATTTCAGCAGATAAGTCAGCTCTATCAGGAACACGTTTGAATGTACCTTCTAGTTTCTTGTTATCAACTTCAACCCAAAGTGGTTTTTCACGTTGGTCGGCTAAATCTAAAGCTGCGATAATACGCGCTTGAGTTTTAGATTTCTCACGAACAGAAACCACATCTTCAGCTTTAACAGTGAAAGATGGAATATTTACTACAACACCGTTTACCACGATAGCCTTATGGCTAACTAATTGACGAGCTTCAGCACGAGTGCTGGCGTAGCCCATACGGTAAACTACGTTATCTAAGCGAGTTTCTAAAAGTTGTAACAAGTTTTCACCTGTATTCCCTTTTAAACGTGCCGCTTCTTTGTAGTAATTACTGAATTGTTTTTCAAGTACGCCAAAAATACGACGAACTTTTTGTTTTTCACGAAGTTGAACACCGTAATCAGACAAGCGACCGCGACGGGCGCCGTGTTGACCTGGTATTGTTTCGATTTTACATTTAGTGTCAATTGCTCTAACACCGCTTTTAAGGAACAAATCAGTTCCTTCGCGGCGACTAAGTTTTAACTTAGGACCTAAATATCTAGCCATTTTCTTTCTCCAACTATCCTAAAAAAACGATTAAACGCGACGTTTCTTAGGAGGACGACAACCATTATGAGGAATAGGTGTAACGTCAGTAATGTTGGTGATTTTAAAACCAGCAGCATTTAAGGCACGGATAGCAGATTCACGACCTGGACCTGGACCTTTAACGAACACTTCAATATTCTTCAAGCCAAACTCTTTTGCAGTAGCGCCTGCGCGGTCTGCAGCTACTTGCGCAGCAAAAGGGGTAGATTTACGTGAACCACGGAAACCTGAACCACCTGCAGTCGCCCAAGATAATGCATTACCTTGACGGTCTGTAAGAGTCACGATTGTGTTGTTGAAAGAAGCATGGATATGAGCCATGCCATCAGCAACTTGTTTTTTTACGCGTTTACGCGTACGAACTGGTGTTTTTGCCATTGTCTAGCTCCTCTTACTTCTTAATTGGCTTACGAGGACCTTTACGGGTACGCGCATTTGTTTTAGTGCGTTGACCACGTAGAGGAAGACTGCGACGGTGACGAATGCCACGGTAACAACCTAAATCCATAAGACGTTTAATGTTCATTGAAACTTCACGGCGCAAATCACCTTCTACGGTAAATTTGTCCACTTCAGCGCGAAGCAAATCAATTTTTGCCTCGTCTAATTCACTGATCTTCGTTGATTCGTTGATACCAGCTGCCGCACAAATTGCTTTTGCACGGGTAGCGCCGATACCGTAAATCGCAGTAATGGCGATTACTGCATGCTTACGATCAGGGATGTTAATGCCAGCGATACGGGCCACTAACACATCTCCTATAGTTATTTAAAATTACTTTGGTTGGAAAGCCCGTTAGGATACCCAACCATTCTCGTTTTCGCAAATCGAAGCGGCATTATACAGAATAATCTGGATAATGCCACTGCTAAAAGATTTCACTAGTTATTATTGATATTGTCTGCAAAATTTATTTGCAGTACTTTACCTAATAAATGAACTAACCTTGTCTTTGTTTGTGCTTTGGTTCAGTACAAAGAACGCGAATCACGCCTTTACGCTTAACCACTTTACAATTACGACAAATCTTTTTTACGGATGCACGTACTTTCATTTTTATACTCCGCCTCTCAATGAGAGTTAATTAGCTCGCCTTACTTGCCGTAGCCTTTAAGGTTTGCTTTTTTAAGTACATTGTCATATTGATGAGACATCATATGCGTTTGTACTTGTGCCATAAAGTCCATAATCACAACCACGATAATCAATAATGATGTACCGCCGAAATAGAACTGTACGTCCCATGCCATGATCATAAACTGTGGAACCAAACATACAAAGGTAATATACATTGCACCCGCTAAGGTTAAACGTGTCATCACTTTATCTATATATTTGGATGTTTGTTCACCCGGACGAATCCCTGGTATGAACGCACCTGACTTTTTCAAGTTATCTGCTGTTTCACGCGGATTGAAAACCAATGCCGTGTAAAAGAAACAGAAAAATATAATTGCTGCTGCTAGCATCAATACATACAAAGGTTGTCCCGGCGACATAGCCTGAGAAACACCTTGTAAGAAATCAGCCATAGGGCCTTCACCTTGTCCGAACCAGCTCGCAAGCGTGCCAGGGAACAAAATAAGACTTGAGGCAAAGATTGGTGGGATTACACCCGCCATATTCACTTTCAATGGTAAATGTGTGCTTTGTGCGGCAAAAACCTTACGGCCTTGCTGACGCTTAGCATAGTTAACAACAATACGTCGTTGACCACGCTCTACAAACACTACTAAGAAAGTTACTGCAAATACCACAACGCCAATTAACAATAATACTAATAAGTGCAATTCACCTTGACGCGCCATCTCAGCTGTTTGACCAACAGCCGATGGCATGCCAGCAACAATACCTGCGAATATAATGATTGAAATACCATTACCGATACCACGCTCAGTAATTTGCTCACCTAACCACATTAAAAACATGGTACCGGTAACCAAACTAATTACAGCAGTGAAATAGAAACCAAAGCCAGCATTAATGACTAAACCTTGCATCATATCCGGTAAACTTCTTGCAATCGCTATCGATTGTACTGTTGCTAGAACTAATGTGCCGTAGCGTGTGTATTGACTGATTTTACGACGTCCAGCTTCACCTTCTTTCTTAAGCTCTGCAAACTTTGGACTAACCACAGTTAACAGTTGCATAATAATTGAAGCTGAGATGTACGGCATAATACCTAAAGCCAATACTGAGGCTCGCTCAAGTGCACCACCGGAGAACATGTTAAACATTTCTACAATGGTGCCCTTTTGTTGTTCAAAGAACTGAGCTAATACAGCGGCGTCAATACCAGGGATTGGTACAAATGATCCTAAACGAAGCACTACAAGCGCAACGAATACGAACCATAATCTTTGTTTCAGCTCAGACAAACCGCCTGCGCCTTTACTCCCTTTTTGTGAAGGGTCCATTCCTGGTGTAGCCATAATCTGTATTATTCCTCGATGTTACCACCGGCAGCTTCAATAGCTGCACGAGCACCTTTAGTTACGCCTAAACCGCGAACAGTGATCTTGCGAGTAATTTCGCCAGACAGCATGATTTTTGCTGTTTCAATGTTACGGTTGATTAGACCAGCATCTTTTAACGCGTGAATATCAACAACATCACCTTTAATAAGGTTTAGTTCATGTAAACGAACTTCAGCGCGAACTAAAGATTTACGTGAAGTAAAACCAAATTTTGGCAAACGTTGTTTCAATGGCATTTGACCACCTTCAAAACCAGGACGTACACTACCGCCAGAACGAGACTTCTGACCTTTGTGACCACGACCACCAGTTTTGCCGATACCTGAACCAATACCACGACCACAGCGTTTTTTAGCTTTGTGAGATCCCGGTGCAGGGGATAAAGTATTTAAATGCATTATTAATCCTCCACCTTAACCATGTAATAAACCTTGTTGATCATACCACGTACAGATGGAGTATCTTCTAACTCAACTGTATGATTGATACGACGCAGACCAAGGCCTCTTAATGTAGCTCTATGTTTCGGTAAACGACCGATAGAACTTTTCATTTGAGTTACTTTAACTGTTTTAGACATGCTCAATTACCCCAGTATTTCATCAACGCTAAGACCGCGTTTAGCTGCCATACCTTCAGGCGAATGCATATTCGTCAAGGCAGAAACAGTAGCACGAACTACGTTGATTGGGTTAGTAGAACCGTATGCTTTTGACAATACGTTCTGAACGCCTGCAACTTCAAGTACTGCACGCATCGCGCCACCGGCGATGATACCTGTACCTTCAGAAGCTGGTTGCATGTAAACTTTAGAACCCGAATGACGGCCAATGATGACATGCTGAAGAGTAGTACCCTTCAAGTCAACGTTTACTATGTTACGGTGCGCTTTTTCCATTGCTTTTTGGATTGCAGCAGGCACTTCACGTGCTTTACCGTAGCCAAAACCAACACGACCGTTACCGTCACCAACTACTGTTAATGCGGTGAAACTGAAAATACGACCACCTTTAACCACTTTTGAAACGCGGTTAACGGCAATTAGCTTTTCAGCCATATCACTTTGTTGTGAGTTTTCTTGATTATGATTAGCCATTATCAACCCCTAGAATTGCAGACCAGCTTCACGAGCTGCTTCTGCTAACGCTTTTACGCGACCATGGTAAAGGAAACCAGAGCGATCAAAAGCAATCTTAGAGATGCCTTTGGCTACAGCACGTTCAGCAATTGCTGTACCGACTGCAGTTGCTGCTGCAACATTACCTGTTTTTTCTAACTGAGCACTAATTTCTTTGTCTAAAGTAGACGCTGATGCGATAACTTCAGAACCCGTTGGTGCAATCAATTGCGCGTAAATATGACGAGGAGTACGGAATATAACTAAACGATTCGCACCCAGCTCGCTAATTTTTGCACGAGAGCGTTTAGCTCTGCGCAAACGAGATGTTTTCTTATCCATAGTATTACCCTACTTCTTCTTAGCTTCTTTACGACGAACATATTCATCAACATAACGAACACCTTTGCCTTTATAAGGCTCTGGTTTACGGTATGCGCGAATGTTCGCTGCTGTTTGACCAACTAAATGCTTATCACAACCTTTCAGTGTGATTTCAGTTTGGCTAGGAGTTTCAACAGTAATTCCTTCAGGAATTGTGTGTTTGATTGGGTGTGAAAAACCTAAAGATAAATCTAATGACTTACCAGCAGCTTTTGCACGGTAACCAACACCCTGTAAAACTAATTTCTTTTCAAAACCTTTACTTACACCTTCAACCATATTATTGATTAAAGCGCGTGCAGTACCGGCTTGAGCCCATGCATTTTTGTCATCACATGCGATAGTAGTAATGATTTGATTTTCTTCTTGAGAAATCGAAACAAAACTGTGAATCGTACGTGATAATTCACCTACTGGACCTTTAACTTTTATGTCTTGACCTGATAACGTAATGGTAACGCCAGCAGGAACAACGACAGGTGCTTTTGCAACACGAGACATATTATTCTCCTTACTCTACGAAACCAAGAACTTCACCGCCAATACCCGCAGAGCGAGCGGCGCGATCCGTCATCAAACCTTTAGAAGTAGAAATAATCGCAATACCCATACCCGCAAGAACTTTTGGAAGATCATTACAGTTTTTGTATACGCGAAGACCAGGACGTGAAACACGTTTGATCACTTCAATTACTTCTTTACCTTCAAAATATTTCAATTCAACAGCAAGTTCAGGTTTTACATCACCTGATACTGAATAACCTGAAATATAGCCTTCTTCTTTAAGCAAGTTAGCAATTGCAACTTTAACTTTTGAAGATGGCATTTGTACTGCAACTTTTGCTGCAGATTGACCGTTGCGGATGCGTGTAAACATGTCCGCGATAGGATCAGTCATCATAACCATTTACTCCCGTGAATTACCAACTAGCTTTCTTAAGACCTGGAACTTCACCACGCATCATAGTTTCGCGTAATTTAATACGGCTTAAACCAAATTTGCGTAAGTAACCATGTGGACGACCAGTAACATTACAACGATTACGTTGACGGCTACTTGATGAATCACGAGGTAAACTTTGAAGTTTCAATACAGCATCCCAGCGTTCTTCTTCAGAAGAATCTACACCAGAGATGATTGCTTTTAACGCAGCACGCTTTTCAGCATATTGTGCTACTAACTTGGTTCTTTTAGCTTCACGAGCTTTCATTGACGTTTTAGCCATAACTCTACACCTTCTTCTTGAACGGGAAATTGAAGGCAGACAATAAAGCATGTCCTTCTTCGTTATCTTTCGCGCTAGTAGTAATAGTGATATCTAATCCGCGAATTTTATCGATTTTATCGTAATCGATTTCAGGGAAGATAATTTGCTCACGAACGCCCATGCTGTAGTTTCCACGACCATCAAATGACTTAGGATTTAAGCCACGGAAGTCACGGATACGAGGAATTGAAATAGAGATTAAACGCTCTAAAAATTCCCACATACGCTCGCCGCGTAGAGTTACTTTCGTACCAATAGGGTAGCCTTCACGAATTTTGAAGCCCGCAACTGATTTGCGTGCTACTGTCGTGACCGGCTTTTGCCCTGAGATTGCAGTAAGATCATTTGTGGCGTGTTCTAGCACTTTCTTATCAGAAATTGCCTCACCAACACCCATGTTAAGGGTGATCTTTTCAATCCGAGGGACTTGCATGACACTTTTATAACCGAATTGCTTTTGCAAATCGCTTACAACTGTATCTTTGTAAAAATCATGCAGTTTCGCCATCGTTTACTCCAATTAAATTAATTCGTTATCAGATTTGAAGAAACGAACTTTTTTGCCGTCTTCGAATCTAAAACCAACGCGATCAGCCTTGCCCGTTTTCGGGTTAAGGATTGCTACGTTAGATACTTGTAAAGATGCTTCTTTCTCAACAATTCCACCAGGCTGCTGTAATTGAGGTACAGGCTTAGTGTGTTTCTTGATTAAATTAACGCCTTCTACGAATACTTTGCCGCTTTCAACAAGAACTTTAGTAACTTTACCAGTTTTGCCCTTGTCTTTACCTGCAAGTATAACTACTTCATCATCACGACGAATCTTAGATGCCATTATCGTGACTCCTTATAGTACTTCTGGTGCTAATGATACGATTTTCATAAATTTTTCATTACGAAGTTCACGTGTCACAGGCCCGAAAATACGAGTACCAATTGGTTGTAAGCTTGCATTAAGCATTACAGCCGCGTTTTCATCAAAACGGATGGCAGAACCATCTGTACGACGAACACCTTTCTTAGTGCGCACCACTACCGCAGTGTGAACATCACCTTTTTTTACTTTACCGCGAGGACTTGCTTCCTTAACGGCAACTTTGATGATATCACCAATGCGTGCATAGCGACGGTGCGAGCCACCAAGAACCTTTATACATTGAACACGCTTAGCGCCACTGTTATCAGCAACATTCAGCTGTGATTGCATTTGGATCATTGATTTTTGCTCCGCTGTTATCTTTTACCCATTGTGCTTTCCAAAAGGAAAACAAATATAAAACAAAAAGATAAATTAAAAATTCAAGGCCAGAAATTTGACCCGTCACTGCCTAAAAAGACTACCCACCACTCAAAATTTCAGCTAAAAGCCAACCACTCAAAGTTAATGGGCGCGAGATTATAACACCACTAAAAATAAAGTGATAGTTTAATTAACTAAAAAATATACAGTGTTGGTAGAAAGCGCCTAAGATTTTATCAGGCTGCAAATAAATAAATTCAAATTTATTATTGTTAGATCACAATAGTTATTGACGAACACCATAAAAACTTGCTAAAAAAGCTTGCTCAAGAAAAAAGACTTATATAGTAGGTCAAGCATATAATGTTTCTTCGATTGATAAAGCATTGAAAAAAAAGGTTAATTTATTTATTTTTCATTTTATTAGTTGAAAACATTGATTTTCATCAAGTGTGATACAATATAGTCCTGATATTTTAGGTCTATATTAAATAAGTTACATAGTTGATATTGGCAATTACAACCAAGAAAGTATAGTTAACTGGTATAATAGCCAAACAACCTTGGTCTTTGTAGTATTAGGAGATTCAGCATGCCAACAGGTAAAAATAAAGCATTAGGTATTTTAGCATTAGCAGGCGTTGAGCCTTATCAAGAAAAAGCTGGTGAAGAATACATGGGTGAACCCCAACAAGAGCACTTTAAAAAGATTTTAGACGCATGGCGTGTACAGCTTCGTGAAGAAGTAGATCGCACCGTAACTCATATGCAAGATGAAGCGGCAAACTTTCCTGATCCAGTAGATAGAGCGGCTCAAGAAGAAGAGTTTAGTCTTGAATTACGCACCCGAGATCGCGAACGTAAGCTCATTAAGAAAATTGAAAAAACTCTACAGTTAATTGAAGAGGATGAGTTTGGCTTTTGTAAATCTTGCGGCATTGAAATTGGTATTCGTCGTTTAGAAGCAAGACCAACTGCCGACCTTTGTATTGAATGTAAAACACTAGCAGAAATAAAAGAACGACAGATGGCTGGCTAAGTCATTTGTTTTGCAAACTTTGCAGCAAAACATTGAACATTCCAAGCGACCACTTTTATTATCGCAAGATAACTATCGTGGTCGCTTTGCTCCATCCCCTTCAGGTTTACTTCACTTCGGTTCATTAATTGCCGCACTAGCTAGTTTTTTAGATACAAAAGCAACGATTGATTTACAAGGTAATCAGGGCTGTTGGTTAGTTCGACTAGAAGATATCGACCCTCCTCGTGAACAAGTAGGTGCAAGTACTGCTATCTTATCTACCCTTGAAGCGTTTGGTTTACACTGGGACGAGAAAGTTCTTTATCAAAGCCAACAATCTGAACTATATCAACATATCTTGTATGAATTACATCAGCAAAAACTGAGTTATTATTGCCAATGTACTCGCAGTGAAGTAAAAAGCCTTGGTGGTATTTATCAAGGTCATTGTCGACCTTTAAATAAACCCGTGCAAAATTGCGCGACCCGACTTATTAATCAACATGGTCTATATCAATTTAATGACATATTTCAGGGTAAAGTCACTTGTGACATAGCCTTAGCAAAAGAAGACTTTATTATTCATCGTAAAGATGGTTTATTCGCATACCAACTAGCGGTAGTAGTAGACGATATATTTCAAAACATTAATCATGTAATTCGTGGATGTGACCTACTTGAGCCGACGGCTAGGCAATTAACTTTATTTGCTACACTTAATAAGCAAGCGCCTCAATACGGTCATATACCACTGGCTATCACAAAACAGGGTTACAAACTCAGCAAGCAAAATAAGGCTCCCGCTATTGATAATAACAATCCCCAGCCCACTTTAATTGCGGCACTTGAATTTTTAGGACAAGATCCTGAACCTGACTTGGTCCACGAAAATGTTACCAACATTATCAGTTGGGCAATTCAGCACTGGGATAGAGATAAAGTAGCAAAAGTTAAAGAAATAAATATCGAACAAAATCAATACTAATGTGGACACAAACACAATCAAAACAAGCACGAACACTATTTTATTATGAACTTAAACTTTTCTGATTTTTCCGCCAACCAACGTTACCATTTGATGACGCAAACCATCATTCCGCGTCCTATCGCTTGGGTTTTAACGGATTCAAGCAATGGATCTTTTAATTTGGCACCTTTTTCGTATTTTACCGCAGTATCTAGTGCCCCTCCTATTCTAATGCTATCAGTAGGGAAAAAGCCTAATGGGGATAACAAGGACACGTTAACTAATATTATTAGCAATGAAAAAATGGTGATTCACATTGCCTCAGAGCAACATGCTAATTTGGTAACACAAACATCACAAACGTTGGCTCATGGTGAATCAGAACTTATCAATGCAAAGTTAGCTACAACTGATTTTGCAAATTTTTCTCTGCCAAGGCTAGCTCAGTGTGACATAGCTTATGGTTGTGAACTTTATGAAATCAAAGAACTTGGTGATGTGCCGCAGAGTTTGATTTTTGTCGAGGTTAAGCAGGTTCATATTAATGATAAAGTGGCTGACATTGATGAAAAACAAAGAATTAAAGTACATGCCGACCGAATAAAACCTTTAGCTCGTCTGGGTGGCGGTGAATATGCCACCATTGAAGAACCTTTTAATATTGTCAGACCTAAATAACATTTATTCTAATCTCATAATAAACAGAGGAAACATTATGTCTCAGACTATTGTAATTACTGGTGCTAACCGTGGTATTGGCTTTGCCATGGCAAAAATTTGCAGGCAGCGTGGCGATACTGTTTATGCGCTTTGCAGACAAAGCTCAGCACAACTCAATGCGCTGAAAGTCAAAGTAATTGAAAATATTGATATTGCTACTGAGTCAGGCATTGACCAAGCTAAATCTGAATTGGCGAACTGTAAAATTGATTTATTAATTAATAACGCAGGCATTTTACGTGATGAGAGTTTAAGCCAACTTAATCAAAATACAATTTTGGAACAGTTTACTGTTAATGCTTTAGCACCTATTGTTTTCACACAAGCCTTATTAACTCATTTGAGTGCTGGCAGTAAAATAGCTTTCATTACCTCACGCATGGGTTCAGTCTCAGACAATACTTCTGGCGGGCGCTATGGTTACAGAATGTCAAAAGCAGCACTAAATATAGGTGCTATGTCACTGGCAAAAGATTTAACTGCAGAGCAAGTTGCGGTTGGTATCTATCATCCTGGCTATGTACAAACTGATATGGTTAATGCGCTAGGTAGTACAAGCAACGGAGATATTAGTGCTGAAGTTTCTGCACAAAGGCTAATCACATTAATGGATAATTTGACTATGCACGATTCTGGGGTCTTTAAACATTCCAATGGCGAAGTATTACCTTGGTAATAATTTTATCGTTCCATTTGTTACGAGTATAAAAATCGCTGCTTTTTCATTCTCTTTCGCGCTTGATTACTGTATCATTGCGCGAATATTTTTATAAATTTCTAGTCAAAAAGGTTTGCATCATCAAACGCGTTATCAACCTATGTAAAAGAGTTTTAGGCTCAAAAGCGACTAAAACCAGTAAAACGTTAACAACACTTAAAGAGCCTATCGTACTTACACGTGATCAACATCCCGTATCTCGCCAATTTATCAGCCCAAGCGCTCTTAAAGTTTTATATCGCCTAAATAAAGGTGGTTTCGATGCTTATCTTGTCGGTGGCGGTGTTCGAGATATTTTATTAGGCCAAAAACCTAAAGATTTTGATATTGCCACAAACGCTACTCCCGAAGAAATTAAGGGCTTATTTAGAAATTGTCGTTTAATTGGTCGTCGATTTCGTTTAGCTCATATCGTTTTTGGTCGTGAAATAATTGAAGTAGCAACTTTTCGTGGTCACCACGACAGCGCTAGCGAGAAAGAAAAAAGCTGTACGAAAACTTCAAAACAAAGTGAAGACGGCATGCTATTGCGTGACAATATTTATGGCACTATTGATGAAGATGCCCAGCGCCGTGATTTCACTATTAACGCCCTTTATTACTCAAGCAAAGATTTTAAAATCTTTGATTTTGCTAACGGTGTTAAAGATGTAGAAGATAAAGTTATTCGTTTGATTGGCGATCCACAAACTCGCTATCGAGAAGATCCTGTGCGTATGTTACGTGCTATTCGTTTTGCCACGAAACTTGATATGAAAATAGCTGACGGAACTCGTGCGCCTATTACAGAATTAGCACCGTTAATGGCAAATATTCCTGCGGCTAGAATGTTTGAAGAGTTTTTGAAAATGTTTATTTCTGGCAAAGCTGTTGCCAATTATAATCAGTTACGTCACTATCAATTGTTTAAATTCTTCTTCCCTATAGTCGATCAAGCATTGGATAGTAATAATGAATTGCTCGAGCGCTTCATCATTCAAGCAATGACAAATACAGATAAACGTATCAATAATGATCAACGAGTTACGCCAGCCTTCTTATTTGCCGCCATGCTTTGGCATCCATTGCAAAGTTATATTCAGCAAATCAATGCTAACAGCCAACTTGCTCCTCAAGATGCTTTTTTCGCAGCCTTAAGCGAAATAATGCCCGAACAACAACGCAGCATAGCAATTCCTAAACGTTTTCAAAGCGTGATGAAAGACATTTGGATATTGCAAGAGAAGTTAGCTCGTCGTGAAGGCAAGAAAGCGTTTAAAACTTTTGAACATCCTAAGTTTAGAGCGGGCTATGACTTTTTATTATTACGAAGCGAGATTGAAACAGACAACACACATTTAGCTGAGCTAGCGAAATGGTGGACTGATTTTCAAGAAGTCTCTGATGAAGCAAAAATGCAAATGATTAAAGGTATCAAAAGCTCACCAGGAGCTAAACGACGAAGCCCAAGAAAACGTCGTAAACCTGCGACAAAACCTATCGTTGAATAGATATAAAAATGATAACTCAACCAACTATTGCATACATTGGCTTAGGTAGTAATTTATCTGAGCCTATTGAACAAGTAAAAAATGCTATTAATGAAATCAGAAATATAGCGCAAAGCCAAGTGACAGCAGTTTCATCTTTGTACCTTAGTAAACCCATGGGTCCTCAAGATCAAGATGATTATATCAATGCTATTTTGGCCCTTGAAACCTCACTCTCTGCTATCGAATTATTAAGTTCCTTACAAGCTATTGAAAATAAAGCAGGAAGAGTGCGCAAAGAAAATCGTTGGGGCGCACGCATTTTAGATCTCGATATCATTCTATTTGGCGATGAAGTTATCAATTCAGACCGTTTAATAATCCCCCACTATGGCATGACTGAGCGCGAGTTTGTCTTGTTACCCTTAGTTGAAATATCCCCTGAACTGAACCTGCCCAATGGTGATAATGTAAAAGTTTTAAGCCAAAACATTGCTAATAATGGCATAAGAAGACTAAGCTAGGCTCTTGCGCTCAAATTTCAATTATGCGAAAGTAGCGCAACTGAGTATTTACTCAACTCATCCAATCTTATTGAGAACACAATGGCTAAAATAACCACATCAACCTTGTTAAAAATGAAGCAACAGGGTGAAAAAATTTCAACCATTACTGCTTATGATGCTAGCTTTGCCAAGCTTTTTGATCAAGCAGGCATTCACGCTATTTTAATTGGCGATTCATTAGGTATGGTACTGCAAGGCCAAGACGATACCCTACCCGTTTCTATTGGTGATATGGTCTATCACACTCAATGTGTAAAACGAGGTATCGAAAACACTTTGGTCATTGGTGATATGCCCTTTATGACTTACGCCACTACTGAACAAGCACTAATTAATGCAGCAAAATTAATGCAAGCCGGTGCAAGTATGGTAAAAATGGAAGGCGGCGCTTGGTTAGTTGAGACTATAAAATCTTTGGTAGAACGTGGTATTCCCGTTTGTGCCCATTTAGGCTTAACACCACAATCAGTTAATGTTTTTGGTGGTTTTAAGGTACAAGGACGCGACGAAGAACAAGCACAGCAAATGGTAAAAGATGCACAAGCATTAGAAGCGGCTGGCGCACAATTATTAGTATTAGAGTGCATTCCTGGTCCGCTTGGTAAAGCAATCTCTGAAGCTATCTCTATTCCAACAATCGGCATAGGCGCAGGCGGAGATACCGACGGGCAAATATTAGTAATGCATGATGCCTTAGGTATTTCTTGCAGTTATATGCCTAAATTTTCTCGAAATTTCATCAAAGAAACTGGCGATATTAAAAAAGCGATTGAGCTTTATATCAGCGAAGTGTCTAAAGGCAACTTCCCCGGCGAAGATCACATTTTTAAATAAAGTAACGATTTTATAGTGTCGAGTATCGAAGACAAATTATCACATGCGTGGTGTTTTCGTAACTCGAAACTATACAAACTAGCTACTTAAGAGATAAATATGAACACAGTTGAAAATATTAAAGATTTGCGCGAACAAGTAAAATCGTGGCGCATGCAAGGTTTAACCATTGCTTTTGTACCAACTATGGGCAATTTGCATGAAGGTCACTTAGCGTTAGTTGAAGCGGCACACCGCTACGCTGATAAAGTGATAGTTAGTATTTTTGTCAATCCAATGCAATTTGGTTTAAGTGAAGATATTGACAACTATCCTAGAACCTTAGCACAAGACAAAGCCAGTCTAATTAAGGTCAACACCGACTTATTATTTACGCCAACAGCAGATATTATTTATCCAAAAGGTTTTGGTGAAAATAGTTATGTAGAAGTGCCTAATATTTCAGATTTATATTGTGGTGCTAGTCGCCCAGGACATTTCCGTGGTGTGGCAACGGTGGTTTGTAAGCTATTTAACTTAGTTCAACCCGATGTCGCATGTTTTGGCTCAAAAGACTATCAACAGCTGCAAGTTATTCAAACCATGGTTGAAGATTTATCCATGCCCGTTGACATTATTCCTGTAGAAATAATTCGTGAAAAATCAGGCTTGGCCATGAGTTCACGCAATGGTTACTTAACGCCTGAAGAATTATCAATAGCACCTGCACTATACAAAACCTTGCAATGGTTAAGTAAACAATTGCGTGAAAGCCATCAAGCTAGAGATTATGCTGCATTAGTAATGCAAGCCAGTGAGAAGCTAGATAGCGCGGGGTTAAAAACTGACTATATTAATTTGTGCCATGCTCAAACTTTAGCGCCAGTAATGCCAAACGATAAAGATATTGTTATTTTAGCTGCCGCTTATTTGGGTAAAGCAAGATTAATAGATAATATGCCCGTGAGCTTATAATAAATAAGTAGCGAGTAAGAAAAGGTTCGAATAGCAAAACACTTCACTCTCAGCATGATCTCTTCGTTACTAAAACTCGAATCACGCCAACCTAACTCCTTGTTGCCGCCAATAACTGCGGCAAGAATTTTTCACTTTCCTGCGCTAATAAACATTGTTCAGCAAGAATATCATGTAAATTTTCTTTACTCGTTAAGGGATTAGCAAGTACCACCCGAAATACAATCATTTTCTCACCACCATAACGAGAGACTTGAATACGTGTACGAGAAACAAATGAACGCCCATCTTCGCGCTGACGCTTTTGAATAAATTGAGTCAGTTGCCCTAAAATAGAATTAAGCTCAGCTTGTTGCTCATCATCAGCATTCGATTGACTCTTAGCAAGTAACGCTTGTACTGATCTAGGAACATACCGATAGGTCAACAAACACAACTCTGGTTTAGTGATCAATTCAAAATCATCATGCTGATTAATAATACTGGCGAAGTATTCCGCTTTTTCAATTGCTTGATTGATCAACATTTCATAACCCTGACGGCTAATAATATGCAAACTGGCATACACTAACATCGCCATACCTGGGCGAGATCCTTCTAAGGTGTGGCTACCTAAATCTTTTGAGCCTTTTCGTAATATGTATTCCGCATGATGCTCAATGTCAGCGACAGACGAGGGATCTTTAAATAAAACAATCCCTGCCCCCATAGGCACGTACATTTGCTTATGCGCATCAATAGTCACTGAATCAGCACGCTCTATTCCAGCGAGTATGTTTCTATGCTTGTTAGATAACAAAGTCGCTCCTCCCCATGCTGCATCAACATGAAAGTGACACTGATATTGCTCAGCAATGTCTGCCATTTTATCTAAAGGGTCAACATTCCCAGTTTCTGTGGTACCAGCAACGCCTACAATGGCTAAAATCTTAATATTTTGATCCTGAAACTGCTGACATTTTTGCGTTAACTTTTGACAATCTATTTTATTATTTTCATCGGTTTCAATAGCAATAACACTATCTTGGCCAATACCGAGAATGTCTGCAGATTTTTTCAAAGAATAATGACCACGCTCTGAAACAAGAATGACCAAGTCTTGATAACCATAGTGTTTCAAGGCTGAAAACAAGCCTGCTCGGGTGATGCCTTTAAAACTCCCTTCCGCTTTAAGTAACTTATTTCGTGCAACCCAAAGCGCAGTGATATTAGCGACTGTACCACCTGAGCAAAAAGCGCCTAAAGAGTGCTGAGCACTGTGCATCCAAGATTGATAGAAACTTTCTTCTTCTTGATACACTAAATTGTGCATCATTCCCAATACTTGCCGCTCTAATGGTGTGAAGGCTTTGGAAGTTTCTACTTTTACTAAATTTTGGTTTAAACCAACCATCAACTTAGATAAGGGTAAAATAAAAGAAGGTAATGCCGAGGTCATATGACCAATAAAGCTAGGGCTTGCGGTATGTACCGATTGCGCCACTAACTTGTCTAACAAGTGGTGCATATGATCAGATACAAACTCAGGTTGCTCTGGCATATTTGGGCTAACAAAATCTTGCTCAATATCAGTTAACGCATTCTTACTGGCGACAATATGGTTATTTAAAAAACCGATAAGGTTTTGAGAAATCTCCTGCTCAATGCGTCCTAATGTGGAATCAGGAGCTTCAGCAAGGGTAAAAATTCTATGTAAGGCTTCTGGTGTGGCTTGGGCTATACGCTTAGGCGTAGTCATACGAGTTCATTTAAAAGTTAACCATTTAAGTGAGGCACTTTAATAAAAAAATGCTCAAATGTCTCGTATTTTTGCCTTATACACACTATTTGTAGTAATAATAACTTATCAAGTTTTAAATTTTGCATTAAAATACATATAAATATTAACCCTAACGTACGATAGTTAACCTTCTACCAGCAAGACTAGCTCTAATTAAATAAACCTGTCTAATATAAGCAAGTTTCTTGACTGTTTTTAGCAGCCTGTATATGCTCTCATTCACTACTATATATGGACAATATTGCTTGATTATGAAAAGAATTTTCCTTTTACTCCTGCTTAGCGCTTCATTCAATTGCTTAGCTGATTCTCCTTATATCGGCGTTGACTATATATTAACTGATATTGATATTGCTGGTGAAAATGCTAAACCTAGCATGACAGCACTTAGGGCTGGCGTTAGCAATAACAATATCGCCTTTGAAGCTCAATACTTAATAGCAAATAATACTGATGATATTTACTCAATGGTGTTCGATTTAGAAGAAAGCAAAGCCTTATATGTGGTATTACAATCAGACACTATTGAGGGCTTTCGTTTAGATGTTTCTCTTGGTTATGCGATAAATGACTTAACAGTAACTGGCCCTGAGAATACTTACAATGGTACCAGCGAATACAGTGGTTTTTCTTGGGGGATTAGCATTCAACAACAAATCCCTTATTTTGAACAGGCTCAAGTCAGATTAGGTTATCAATCATTCTATAAAGATAGTGACCTTGATATAACTGGTATTGCTCTTGGTGTTACTTATCAGTTTTAACTAACCACTTTAATCTTCGTTTAGTTAACTTATTATTAATGCATTAAGGCATTTCCAATGAATAAAAAAACAAATTACCTAACAAAATCACCATTAACTTCCGCATTATTTTCAAGCCTTTTGTTAATGGGTTGTGGCTCAGATGGCGACTCTAAAAGTCTAGCTAGAGCCGTAGAATTAGAACGCCTCAGAGCCAATGGCACTATTATAGAGACGGTCACTATTATAGGTGGGCAAATGCGTTTAATAGCCGGAGAAACGCACCAACTAAGCGCTACAGGTATTGATAGTAACAACGACTCTAGAGATGTAACCAATGAATTAACTTGGACATCCAGTGATACCAGTATTGCCAAAGTCAGTAGCAAAGGCTTAGTCACTGCGGTAGAGAGTTCAGATATAAACCAAGGGATTGTGCTAATTACCGGCACCACCATAAATGATATGTATGGTGAAGCAGATATATCTGTTAGTGATGTTAAAGCTACTGGCATTGATTTAAAGCAAAGCGAACCTGTATCTGGTAGTCTTTATACCTGTATCGATGCCAGCATAGCTGGTGATGTAACCTATGAAGACGGCTACGTGTCACTTAATACGGTTAAAAACATGAGTTTTTCCGTAGATGATACAACAACAGCAAACATTAGCTCAGAAGGAGTTTTATACACTTCTAATGCATCGATAGAAAATACCACAATATTGGCCATGATTGATGAGATAGCCGATCAATTAACCGTCACAGCAGATCCAAGCAGCCTTGAAGATATTAATATCATTTTGGCTGATGAAGAAGTTACCAGTATTATTTCATTAAACATCGGCCAACGTCTTCAGTTAAATGCTCAAGCAACACTAGTTCCTGAAGTCTCGACAGATGTATTTACCATAGATAATAGTGTTAGCTGGCAGGAGCAAAGTACAGGCTTTATAGGGGTAACAAATCAAGGGGAAATGAAAGGTACTATTTTAGCATTAGAGACGGGAGTTACCGTTTTGCATGCCAACTGCGGTGGTCAAAATGCGACTGCCACAATACAAATTAATGGTGAAGTAACACTAGAAAGTGCACAAATTAATGATGGTGCTGAGACCATTGCTATCGCTAAAAATAGCTCAATTGAGTTAACTTTAACGACCAATTATAGTGAAGAATCTAGCCTAAGCAGTTTGAATGTTTCTGAGTTTACACAATGGACTGTTAATGGTTCTTCATTAGCAACAGCAGAGCTTATTTCACTTGGTACAAAGCAAGCTAACTATAAGCTAACTGCAGCAGAAGATGTTACTGGAGAATTAATCGTATCAGCAACATATGATGGCATAACTTCAAGTGTAATTATCACCATTGATTAAGCTGCACCAGATAATTGAGCTACACCGGTTAATGAATTAGGAAAAAATAAAACCGCTCATATTGGCGTTTTTATATTATCAAAATTCATATTCACTGATACTGCGAGGTCGTTACACTAACGAAGCAGCATAAATTAAACCCGCTTGTATTATTATGATAACAGTTAAGGCACTCTTTAAAACTTTAAGTTTAATTACTGTCATGTTTGCTCCTTATGCACTTCAATAATTACCTTTGGCGATAATAACTAAAGCAGTAAATATTTTTTTATTAAACTTAAAAAATAGGGCAATCATTGTGCCAACCAACTAACAACATGATTTAAAATAAGAAAATAAAAAAGCCAATACTCTAGAGTATTGGCTTTTTAGCAAAAATGACCAGTTAATGGTTTATTTAGCTAAGTTGAATTCAGGTTAACCACCATAACAAGCGGCTTTTACAATAAGTTGCCAACACTGTTGACCACTAGCTTGGTATTTAGCTTCAAAAGGGGTTAATGATTCATCATCATTGACTTTCATTATATTGCCAATCAAACCAGCAATATCAGCCGCCAACTGAAATTCTTCTAAGTATAATAACCAGTTACTGCGCAAAATAATTTGTTCACCAATCGAAATCAACGTGGGAAATACAGCACTACCATGCCAACGCCTTTGTATATGCTTAGATTTAGGCCAAGGATTAGGATATAAAATATAATGCTTTTTAACTGGCCAATTAGCCGCTTTCACTAAACGATAAAAATCATTTAGATCAGCACGTACTAGATGATAGTTTTGTGCCTGATAACCATCGTCTTCGGTAAAACCTTCAACATTACGCTCGATACGACTCGAAGATTTATCTACTCCGATAACTAAGGCCTCAGGATATCGTTTTGCCAATAATCGGGTGCTTTGTCCAACACCACAACACGAATCAAGAATGATTTCTCCCTCAGGCTTATCGACTAAAAAGGCTTGTACAAATTTATTAATATCATCAAAGGCTTGCTTGGTGTGACTTTGATAAGGCTTCTGAAAAGGGTGTGAAAAATGCTTTTCAACAATCACCTCTAATTTTTCATGAATACCTGTTTGATTGGTAACAATCGCTTTTGAATCGCCGGAAAATTTATTTATACCCATATTAACTGCGCAGCCCTATTCCTTTACTAATTAACGTCATGGCTATAGTAAACAAAGTGATAATAAAAAAACCTATCACCGCAAAAGCTGTGACTATGCTAACGTCAGATATACCTAAAAACCCATATCGAAAAGCGTTTACCATATAGACTATCGGGTTAATTTGAGAAACACCTTGCCAGAATTCAGGCAACAAACTAATCGAATAGAAAACACCTCCAAGGTAGGTCAACGGCGTTAAAATAAAGGTTGGAATAATGGATATATCATCAAACGAGCCAGCAAATATAGCATTGATCAAACCACCTAAAGCAAAAGTTGCTGAAGTTAAAGATACAGTTGCAATAATCACCCAAACATTATGAATTTGAATATCAACAAATAACAGCGATACCAAGGTAACAATTAGGCCCACTAAAATACCACGCGCCATACCACCACCAACATACCCGGCAACAATAACCCAGTTAGGAACAGGAGCTACTAACATTTCTTCTACATTTCGCTGCCATTTAGCACTAAAAAAAGAGGAAGCAACATTAGAGTATGAGTTAGTAATAACACTCATCATAATTAATCCCGGCACAATAAATGACATGTAGTCAAAACCACCCATTTCACCAATGCGTGAACCAATAAGTGAGCCAAAAATAACAAAATAAAGACTGATAGTAATCGCTGGTGGCACTAAGGTTTGCACCCAAATGCGCATGAATCGTTGAATTTCTTTGGTCAAAATACTTTTTAAGGCAATAGAATTATTCATGTTATTTAGCCTCTTTATTAGCTTCGTTATTGGCTATTAAGTTAACAAACAGAGCCTCTAGGCGATTACTCTTGTTACGCATACTTAATACCTCCACATCTTGAGCAGACAACTGCTCAAAAACTGAATTTAAATTTTGTGTTTTCTGTAAATCAATCTCTAATGTATGATCATCAATAATGCGGTAACCAATATCATTTAGCATGATTTTATTTTGAATAGGAGATAAATCTAAAACAAAGGTTTCACCATCTAACTGAGCTAACAAGCCTTTCATACTAGTATTTTCGACGATTTTTCCCCCATCAATAATAGCAATATTACGACACAGACTTTCTGCTTCTTCTAAATAATGCGTCGTTAAAATAATGGTAATACCTTGTGCATTTAAGGTTTGTAAAAAGTCCCACATACCACGTCGAATTTCTATATCAACACCCGCGGTTGGCTCATCTAAAATAAGCATTTGCGGCTCATGCATTAAAGCGCGAGCAATCATTAACCTTCGTTTCATACCACCTGACAATTCACGACCAGCAGAATTACGCTTATCCCATAACTCTAATTGTTTTAAATATTTTTCAGCGCGAACCAAGGCTGTTTTTCTGTCAACGCCATAATAACCAGCTTGATTGACTAAAATATTCATTAAGGGTTCAAACTGATTAAAGTTAAATTCTTGTGGCACTAAACCAATAAAAGATTTTGCTTTCTCTAAATCAGTATCAATGTCATAACCGTACACTTTTACTTGCCCTTGCGTTTTATTCACTAAAGAGGTTATCACCCCTATGGTAGTTGATTTACCCGCGCCATTAGGGCCTAACAAAGCAAAAAAATCACCTTGTTTAACATTTAAATCAATACCTTTAAGCGCTTGAAAACCGCCTTTGTAGGTTTTTGAAAGTGAGCTTATTTTCAAGGCATAAGTTTCTAATGCATTGGCCATCGTTTTACCTTTAAGAATTAATGAATAAAAAACAATCAACAACTGGGAAATAAATCCCCAATATACATGGTGCTATTAATTGCAATTTCAACCACAGCAGAAATCTATTAGAAAATAAAAATCAATGATAAATTCGCGCTAAAGCAGATCAAGATTACAGTTTGGGCTCGTTTGAATAGTTGATTATGCTATAATTATTTTCATTACTTTCCATACATCCTTTTATTGATGTGACTCATGACAAAAAAATCGCTCTCCATTCGAGAAAAAACTATCTTTGACGGCATATTTACCAAATATTTTTTAAAATCATTGTTCAAGTTATGGTTTAAATTATCAGGTTGGAAAGTGTGTGAATTCCCACCCGAAGGTGCAGGTGTTGCGATTGCTGCCCCTCATACTTCAAATTGGGATTTTATCTACGCCCTTGGTGCCGCCATTTTACAAGATGTAAAGATCTATTTTTCCATAAAAGATAGTATGTGCAAAGTTCCCGTTTTAGGCACCTGGTTAATGTGGTTAGGTGCTATGCCGATAGATCGTTCGTCAAAAGGACAAGGCCAAGTTGAGCAAATAAGGGACTTTATTGATTCGCAAAAAGGCAATAGAGTATTTTTCTTATTTACACCAGAAGGCACTCGTGGTGCAGTTTCAAAATGGAAAACTGGTTTTTATCATGTCGCCCAAGGTTGCGAGCTACCTATCTTCCTCGCAAAAGTTGATTACCGGAGTAAAGAAACAGGTGTGTTTCATACTTTTAAATTAACTGGCAACAAAGACAATGACATTCAAGCAATACAAGCTTCATATAAGAGCATTCAAGGCAAATGTATTAAAGATCAATATCCGCCATATATTGGGGAGCTACCTTCAATATCTGAATCAGAAGCTGCCATTATTCGAGCTTTATACTCATTTAAAGGCGTAGCAACTAAAATGGAAATTAGCGCTAAAACAAAACTTGCTGAACTTTCAAGCACGATGCTTACTTTGTTAGTAGAAAAAGGGTTGCTAGAAAAAAGCTATGTGAATAAAGGTAATGGTGATGCCACTTACCAGCTAACGTTTGCTGGCAAGGGATATTTTTTACACTTAACACCTAAGTATTAGTATTTAACACTTATTCCTTAATAAACAGCACACTTGATAATGCTGGTACAGTAAAACCTTTTTCATTAGCTTTACTGTGCTTTATTATTTCATCGACACCATTTTGTTGAATGGGATGAAGTTGATATTTTTCAGCCCCTGAATAAGCAAAAGTTTGTGCTTTAGTACTGGTATTAAAAATCACCATCAAACTTTCAGTTTTATTATCAACAGCATTTCCTAGAGTATCATCCAATTTCATTACCAGTAAGCCAAGTTGCTTGTTCTGAGTATTTAAAAAGCTTACTTTTTCGATAATTTCTTTTGCAGTCGTTAATCTAAACAAAGGCGAACTCATGCGCAGTGTTATCATTTCTTCAAATACTTTAGCGCTAAACTCAATATCTTTAGCATCAACCTGATCTCTACCTTGGTGCCCTTTAAGTACTTCTTTTATCAGCGGCCAGTTCTCTTGATCTTTATCACTGGGCGGCAAACCAACACTATAATGATTACTTTGTTTTGAAAAATCGACACGATTAAACCAATCGCCGTAATCATAACTGTCTCTAAGGTAAGATTTTGAGCGCATAAATTCACTGCCCATATGCAAGAATGGAATACCTTGAGCAAACAAAGTGAATGATAAACTTTGTAAATGCATTCTTACTCTGTCTTGAGTTGAAACATCAAAAGGTAATCGGTACTGGCTATTATCCCATAAGGTTTGATTATCGTGTTTTGAAACGTAGTTAATGGTATCAGCAGGATCTAAGGCATAACCTGTTGGTTGTTCTCCGTAAGGAATATCTTTGCCTAGTACCTGTTTACCATTGATTCGATACAAAGGGAAAGTTGATAAATTTCCAGCTAAACCAACGCGTAACTGATCCATACGCAGATCGTATTCTTCACGGCTCTGCTCTTGAGAGTTGTTTATTTGACGTTCGTTAGATTGCATTAGCAATCCGTTACCTAACCCTTGTGAATCACGAGTATTATTGCCAGCACCACGCACTGCATCACGTAACCTGTCGCTATAAGTACCAATTTCAGTACCTCCTAGCTCTAATTGGCTAGCTTGAACAAAACGGCTATTATTAGCTACTTCACCAAAATTCCAGCCTTCACCATAAAAATAAGTATCAGCATCTACTGCACGTACCGCTTCTCGCGAGGCTAACATGGCACCTTTGGCTTGATGCCCCATTAAATCAAAACGAAAGCCATCTATTTTATAGTCACGTGCCCAGGTAACCAATGAATCTGACATTAATTTTGCCATCATCACGCGCTCTGTAGCCGTATTTCCACAGCTATAACAAGTTGACTGCTCGACTTCGCCTGTAATGATATTAAGGCGATGATAATAACTAGGTACAACTTTATCGAGCACAGATTTTTCTTTTAAGCCAAACTGATAAGTATGGTTATAAACCACATCCATAATCACGCGAAAACCTAAACCGTGAATACTTTGCACCATTTCACGAAACTCAACCAAACGGTTTTGACCTTGTGAATTTAAGGCATAACTACCTTCTGGCACAGTGTAATGAAAAGGATCATAACCCCAGTTGAAATTATCAAACTGACGTAGTTCACTCACCATTTGTTGCGCTTGCTCACCACTAACATCAAAACTAGCGAGTAGTGATTTTAGACTTTGTTCATCACTGAAATTATCAAAATCAGCCAAGTCAGCACTACAAATTGTTATAGTTGGCGCAGTTCCACATACTTTAGCTTTAACCTGGGTAACAGTGTCATTGATATCTACTGACTGTGTAGCATCTTCATTAATGCTGGCAAGATCATAGGTTGGCAATAAATGAATATTATTTAATCCTGCTTTTTTCAGCGCTTTTAAATGTTGTATGCCATGAGATTTTTGCTCGCTAAATGCCTTGTACTTACCTCGAAAATCATCGTTAGAAAGTGCACTATCATCAGAGCTAAAATCGCGAATGTGAGTTTCATAAAAAATATTATCTTCGACATTGTTCACCGTAGGCACTATGTGGCTTTGCCAGTTTAACGGTTGAGTAGCATCACTATTTAAATCAACGACTTGTGAATACTTACTGTTGGTAGATAAACTTAATGAATAAGGATCCGTGGTTATGAGCGTTTCCACTTGCTTCGACTGTGGATGATAAACAGTTATTTGATATTGATAATAAGTACCGTTAAGTGAACTATCACCAACAACAGACCAAATGCCAGAATTTGTATCTTCAACCATAGTTAAGTTTGATGATTCAATAGGAGATAAATCATCATTAAAAAGTAGCAATTCCACTTGTTGCGCTGTTGGAGCCCATAACTTAAAGATCACCTCTTTTTCAGTGACTTTTGCACCTAAGTTCGTTTCTTCATTCGCATCATTTTTACCTTGGGTATAAATTGAATCAATTACAGCTCCAGTTTGAACATAAGCTAATTTTTGAGCTTTCTTGTCTGCATCTAAAGCAACAACCAATAATTGCTGTTTTAGCCATGATTTTACTTGTGAAGGAGACAAGTCAACGTTATAGGCTTGAAAATCAGCAAGGTGAGGAAACTCTTTTGCTGTACCTTCAGAAAGTTTAACCGCTGATAAATTAATAGTGTTGAAGCCAGACTTAACCTTGCTGAGTAATTGATATTCAACTTCGCTGTTAGCCTTAGGTAACACTAATAACTGAGGTGTTAGCCAATGAGCCGAGCTATCACTGGCAATATTTTCTAAATCACTGACATTAAATGAACTTTGCGTAATTATTGATGATGAATTAGCTGCACTGGTTAATTTTTGCTGTGTTTGGGCATTATCACCACAGGCAGTTAAGAACAGAGAAGCAAAGAGTGTTGCATAAGCAATAAGTGACGTCTGGGGCTTTTTCATAATAACAAGTCTTTAAAATTATTGTTGTTACTAATTTACCTGTTCAGCTGATATAAAAAAACTTGTTTTATGCTGCTGCATACGTATTCAGGATAAAGCTAATCATAGCCAAAAATAAGGAGAAAAGCAGAAAGACTCATTGAAGGAAACAATCAGCTTCGCAGGGCAAATAAAAAAGCACCCTGAATATAGGGTGCTTCGAAGAATGAAAGCGTCTAACGTCTAGGACATACGATTATTAAGGTTTCTTGGTTAATGTTATGGTCGGCGTTTGTGGGTTAGGGCCCGCAACAGTAAACACATAAATACCCGCTTCAGCAATTGAGACAAATAAATTGTCATTCGAATTACTGACTAATGAATAGGCTTCCCCTGTATCAACCACGTTGCTCTCGCTTTGAGCCCCTAGGTTAATCGTTGACCAATCAGCAGAAGCCACTTTAAAGTTATAATCTTGCACAGTTAAAGCAATTTCCACCGAGTAAAGACTATTTCCTTGATAAGTCAACGTATCGACTTCACCCCAGCCATTCATGTCACCACGAATAAATGTTGCTGTGCTGCCAAACATTTCTGCGGCATAAATACTTAACGTCGGCTCGGCTAAATTCGATGCGTCAAACACAAAGGTATAATCACCATCTTCAGCAAAGGTCATGTTGAAGTTATCATTACTACCCGAGAGTAATAACTGCACTTCACCTTCAATCACTTCCAAGTCATCTGCCGGAGCGCCCATATTAATGGTAGACCAGTCAGCTGATGCTATTTTGAAGTTAGGGGTAGAAGCACTAATATTAATCGTGGTTTGATACTTGCCACCGCCAATATAAGTCAGCTGATTATCTTCACTCCAACCATTCATATCTCCGCGTACAAAGACTGCAGTCCCAACAAATGGCTCTTCATTGGTAACGGTTAATGTTGGTGCGTTAGTATCTGAAGCATCTAACTCAAATATGTAAGTACCGTCAAGTGCGATAGTAATGCTTAAGTTGTCGTTACTGCCCGGTAATAAGGTAAAGCTTTCACCTTCAGCTACTTCGCCACCAGTTACCGGAGCACCTAAGTTAACTGTTGACCAATCGCTCGAAGCAATTTTAAAGCCGTAGCTATCAGCGCTTAAGGTTACTACTGCTTGGTAAATGCCGTCGCCTTTATAAACAAGGCCATCATCTTCACCCCAACCATTCATGTCGCCACGAACTAAAGGAATGCTGTCACCGTAAGGCACGACGTCTGGCGCACCAGCGGTTGCATAAGCTGATAAGCCGGTACCTTGTGCTTCACCTTGCATTTTCACAAAGACTGCAGTGGTTAATGCTGGTACGGTAAAGCTACCTTCATTTTCGCCAGCGTTGAAACTGGCACTAGCCACTATGCTGTCTACCGAATTGGCTAAGCTTGGGTGTAAGCTAAAATCTGAGGCTGTAGCAACGGTATGTGTTTGCTCACTATTACTGCCGTTAACGATCACCACAACTGCGTCGTAATTCGCGTCTAAATCGGCAAGTTCAGCGCCGTCGTCAATGCTCATTACAATCAAACCTTGGGTTTGGTTTTTGCCAATATTGTGGAAACCAACACGGTTGATAATGTCATCTGCTGTAGTCAGTCTAAATAACGGGCTAGTTGAGCGAATAGCTAGAAACTCGTTAAATACTGATGAAGAATACATCATTTCACTACCATAAACCTTAGTTTCAGGTGTAGTTGCAAGATGTATTAAGTCATCATTGCTACGACCGCCTTTATCAATGGGTAAACCTTTATTCCAGTTGTTGTCCGTTAAAGTGAAGTCAACTAAGTTATACCAGTCACCGGCATCATAGGTATTTCTATCCAGCGATTTAGAGCGCAGGAAGTCACCACCCATTTGTAAAAATGGAATGCCTTGAGAAAGCAAGATAATCGACTGAGATACATTTTGCGCACGAACTCGTTCATCCATGCTCAGACTTTTATCAAGTTTAAATTGTAGTTGATCCCATAAGGTTTCATTGTCGTGTTTTGAAATATAGTTAATCACATCAGCAGGGTCTTTGGCGTACATGCCAAAAGCACTGCCGGCTGCGTCGGTACCATTAAAGTTTTTCAAAACATAATCGGTTAAGGTGCCTGCCATGCCTAATTTAACAATATCTTGTTGTTCAAATGGATAGTTTGAAGAGTCATCGTTGTTAAATAAGGTAGCGTTTCGAATGCCGTCGCGAATACGGTCATTAAAAGTACCTATTTCAGTACCGGCCATATTTTCTTGATCAGCACGTTCAAAGCCGCGACTTTCTTTATACCAGCCTTCACCGTAGAAATGGTTGTCTGGGTCAATCGCTTGTACTGCATCACTCGCCGCTAACATTTGATCTTTTGAACCTTGGCTCATTATGTCAAAGCGGAAACCGTCAAATTGATATTGTGTGGTCCATTGTTTTAATGAATCGACCATCAACTTGTCCATCATTTTGTGTTCAAGCGCGGTATCACTACAACAAGTGCTATTTTGCACGCCACCTGAAGTTACATCACGGCTATGGTAATAACCTGGGACAATTTTGTCTAATACTGAGTTATCCCATAAACCGGCAGAATTGGTATGGTTATAAACCACATCTAATACTACGCGTAGGCCAGTATCGTGCAAGCCTTTGATCATCGCTCGCATTTCTTTAATGCGGGTTACGCCATCAGGGTTTGAGGCATAAATGCCTTCTGGCACATTAAAATGTTTAGGATCGTACCCCCAGTTAAAGCTGTCAAAATTACGAACAACCTCCATTAATTTAGCCGCGTCGTCAGTTGAACTGTCATAACTTTCTAGTACCGAACGCAGCGTTTGGTCATCAATGCCTTTATAACAAGGTGGTGCTTGGAAATCTTTATTACATAAATCGAGTACCGTACTGTCTAAGTCAATAATATCGGCCACATCTTCATTGATGGTGGCAATATCGTTGGCAGGCAACATATGAAAATGGGTTAGGCCGTTGTCAGCTAAGGTTTTTAAATGCTGCATTGGCGCTGAATCAAGTTCAGTAAAGGCTAAGAATTTTCCTCGATTTTCAATACTTGTACTTTGGTCGTTAATACTGAAATCACGAATATGGCCTTCATAAATTACCGCATCTTCGTAGTTTTCGATGCTAGTAACAGTGTGGCCATCCCAACCGTCTGGCTGTAAGTCTTCATCATTTAAATTAACAAACTGCGAGTATTCTCCGTTAGTTGATAAGCTCACTGAGTAAGGGTCGGTGCTTTCAATTAACTCAATAGCTTGGTTTTGATGATGATAAATGCTCAATTCAAAACGATAAAATTGACGGTCTAAACTCGCATCACCTTGATATGACCAAATACCCGTAGTTGGATCTTCGCTCATGTCATGAGTAGCGGTAAGGTTTTTCTCGCTATCGTACACGTTCAAATTTACATCTTGCGCGGTCGGCGACCATACTGAAACTGACACTGTGCCATTTTCATAAACTACCCCTAACGTGGCTTCGTCTGCATCGTTATCACTTTGGGTATATAAGTCGTCTAAAATAAGGTCGGCTTGTACATAGGTGGCTGTAATAGGCATATCTTCCGCATCATAACCAACTAATACCAGTTGGTTTTTAACAATGCCTTTGGCTTCATCAACGGTTAAATCAACGCTATAAGCAGGCCAGTCTGCCACTAATGGTGCTGCAGCTTTTTGCTCTTCGGTTAAATCTACTGGCGTTAATTCCAGTGTATTACCGTTAACTTGACCATTATTTTCTGGGTCGGCAGCAATACCAGCATTTTCAGAATGGTGAAGCTTGGCCGTGATCACATCTGCAGCGTTCCAAGCAAAGGTATTCACATCAAGCCAATGGCCAGCAATATCTTTAATTTTTAACGCTTGTTCACCTAAAGACTCGATCGGAAATTCAAATACTGAACCTTCGCCAGAAATGGTAAAGTTCATGCGTTGATAAGTTTCATCATCTTGTTTAAGTGGCATTTTAAAGTTTCCGCCACCAAATTCTTTACCGGCGTCATCAGTACCTTTATGAACAATAAAGTTACCGCATTCGTTAAAATCTTCTTTGAGGTTAAATACCCAATAAGCGCCGTAAACTGGGTCAATACCGGTATGAGAAACCCCATTGCTCCAACTTGTCGCTAGAGAATCGTCTGCATAGGCATCACACGTTGTGTCATTCCAATTATGCACTTTATATTCGGCATAGTTTTCATCGGTGCGGTTGTAATACAATACCGCTTGATTCTCAGCAGGAAAAAACACCGGAATTGCCGCCTCAGGGTCAACACCCACAATACAACTTTCATTTAAGGCATCAGGCACGGTTGGCGCAGCACATTGAATAGGCTCGGGTGCTATACAACTTGCGCCAGCAGCATCAGGCACCATGGGTACGTCACAGCTTAATAATACTTGGCCTGGTTCAGTTGCGTCACTGCCACCGCCACACGCTGATAAAACTAGACTAAACAAAGCCACCGCCATTAGCCTAATAAGTGAATATTGGTTCAACATAACAGAACTCCGTTGGCTCGAGCTTCGAGCGCTATTTGACGCTAATTTATTGTTAGCATTGTCTTGTTTGAATATTTTCATTTTCATTACTCTCTCTAACTCTGCTTACAATGAATAGGTGAAACCTAAGAAAAATTGGCGACCAAAATATTGCAAAGTACCGGTTTGAGCGGTTTCGCCAAAGTAACTTTTAGTCGGTTCGTCGGTTAAGTTATTCACTTGAAAAACCACGCCTAGGTTGTCATTCACTTGATAAGAAGCTTGATAGTCAACCACGGTTTCGCCATCGTAATTTACAGTTTGCGCTTCAACAGCAACTTGTTCGGAAACAAACTCATCGCGATAGCGCACACTTAAGCGCGTTTCAAAACCTTGGTATTCCCAAAACAGTGTGGTTTGCAGCACGTTCTCAGATAAACCTGGGAGTGAAATTGATAAGTCTTGTTGACCGAGTTGTGAAATTTGTTGAATTTCACTTTCGGTGTGTGAATAGCTGGCATCAAATCCTAGGCCAGACCATAACTCAGGTAAGAATGAAAATATTTGGGTATAACCTAATTCAATGCCGCGAATGTAACCACCGGCTTCATCGTTGAAGGCAGTTTCAAAATCACCATTTCTGACTTCTAACGGTATACCACTGAGTGGGTCGGTATATACTTCAGGTACCGCAAAACCATTACCGGCAAAGTCGAATTCAGTAAAGGTATGGGTAACAATGCCTGCTGATTCTATGTCTTTATAAAATACAGCAGCGACAAATTTTCCGTCGGTGTCGATAAAGTATTTTTCATACGACAAGTCATATTGGTTGGCATAAAACGGCTTTAAATGCGGACTATTTTTCGCTTGACCACCAATTTTTGCATAACTGCCAGCATCGGTATTTACGACACTAATATTAAAACTAGAGTTTGACGCTAAGCGTTCAATGTTTGGTCGGCTCATTACCTTGGCTGCTGCAAAGCGTAATTGGTCGCTATCACTTAACTGAAAGTTTAAGTTCAACTGCGGTAAGTAATCTCTGTAGGTATTACTGATCACCGTAGGGAAATAACGTTGGTTAATTAAGCCCACTTCATCAGTAATAAACTGTGCACCCAAATCAGCGTTAGGAAAGAATATTGAATTGCCTTCAGCATCTTTAATATCTTGTCCGTATTGGTCTTGTTTAGTGCTTAAACCAACATCTTGCAATGACGTTGACGCTTGTGTAGTTTCGACCATGCGCACGCCAATATTACCGGTAACCGGAATGCCAGCAATCTCAGTATCAATGTTCGCCATTACATAAATTGACAAAACATCTTCAAATACTTGACCACTTTCTTTCATAGTCCAGTCAGAGGTTTTGCCAATGGCTGCACCATTAATTACACCACTAGCTTTATCACCCCAAGTTTGTACCGGGTCTGGACGTCCTCCTGGAAACCAAGCATCAAGTACTTTGTCTTGATCTAAGGCTAAGTAACTTGGAAAGCTTGAAAAATCACCACTCCAGTTAACGATTGTTGCCATGTCTTCAGTAATGTTAAGCGGGGCTTCTAATGAACTCAAACTACTATCGCTACCGTATTCAAAGACCGAACGGTCGACGCTGTATTCACGCTCAGAATAACGGACACCCATTTCAATAGAATCAAAATAGTCATTGTCGAGTTCATAGGCAAAATCTACTCGTACAGCACTTACTTCGTCAGAGTTAACATAAGGGTAAATACCATATTTACTGACCATTACCTTGTTTAAATCGGTAAAAGCGTCAGCTTGGTTTAAGCCAATGTCAGGTAGGTCTAAACCATTTAATAAGTAGTTAATAGATACGTTGCTATCAAGCTTTGGGTCCGCTGCATTAGCATCTTCAGCCACTAGTGCCCAAATTAAGCCATTTTGAAATTCACTTGTCGCCGATGAATACGATAAATCGATGTTCATATTTAAGCGGTCGGTGATCTGCCAATCGGCATTAATGCCAAAACTTTGTACTTCATCAACATCAGAATTATCATCGTTAACTATTTCAATGCGGGTTGCGCTGTTAGATGTACGGTTGATATTACCGCCAATAACTGAGTTACCATGAAGCACAGGATTACTGATTGCCGCTTGGTCACCTTCAAATTTCACTCGAAAACCGCGAGCAAACTCTTCAGAAGTGAATTTTGAATAAAAACTGTCGGCTTTTAGTTTGAAGTTATCAACCGGTTGCCATTCAAGTGTTGCCATGAAGCCATCGCGGGTTTCTTCACCGCCTTTGTGCTGCATTTCAAAACCTTCACTGATGTATTCTTTATTTAAATGAACACCTTCATCTTTAGTGGGGCCGTTAGTATCATCGTCAAGGTTATCAACGTCACGTAATTTACTGTAATTCAAACCAATAAACTGCGCGGTAGCACTTGGCTGGAACAACCGTGCATAACCTAAAGCGACACCTAGAGTTTCATCAGCAAATTTACCTTGGTAAGAAACACTAAAACGATGACCGGTTGAAGTTGCATCTGGCACATCAGCAGCTAAATCGTTATACATGCCACGTGCGTTAACGCTAAAAGAATGTTCTTTGTCGTTGGCCAGTGGGCTCGCTGTGGTTAATTCCACTGTACCGGCAACACCACCTTCAATTAACGAGACCTTAGGTGATTTATAAATAGCAGCTTGCGAAATTAATTCTGACGGGTATTGGTCAAACTCAACACTACGTTTACCACCAGTAGATACTTGCTCACGACCATTTAAGGTTGTAGAAACAAAACCACCTGACATACCACGAATATTAATTTCAGCCGCCTGACCACCTGTTCTTACTGCAGAAACGCCAGGTAAGCGTGTTAATGCATCCGCCATAGAAACGTCAGGCAAGCTGCCTAAGTCATCAGCACTGAGCTGTTCGGTTACCGTATCGGCAAATCGCTTTTGATTAATGGATTGTATGAGTGAGCGACGAAAGCCTGTAACTTCTATAACCTCTATGTTATCGGTTTTCTCTTGTTCTTCAGTTTGATTGTCTTCTTGAGCATATAACGCTCCAGAGTAGGCAATTAAACCACTTGAAAGCAGCGCTAAAGTAACATTACTGAGTTTAAAGCTTGGTTTAATTCTAGACATTTTTCCCCCTTGATTTCATCCCTGATGATTTTATTTTTAGATCAGCCTAACCACTGATTTATTTATTAAAACCAATATAGAAAATGTGAAACACAATAGATATGGCTTGCATACGTATTCACTAAAGTCAAAGTCCCATGTAACTAGACAGTGACACATTTCCAAAATAATGAGTGTTGATTGCATATTTTTAATGTCGTTATTATTCCTTATTGTTTATCTATTCCTAAACTTGACCCTCTGTATGTTTTTAAAACAGTCATTGCATACGTATTCAACGCATTTGTAGAGCTAATGCACCTTATGAATACGTATGCATACGCTATTCATCTGCGATTCTCCCCTTTATATTAAAGTTGTTCACAAATTTACTGCTACATTTAAAATGTGTATGTAGATAAGGTGACAAAAAACATATAATTATTAAGCCAACGGAAAACTGGCTGATAAAAATTAATCAAGGATGGCTAGGGGAGAACATTCAATGTTAAATTTTAAACCAAGCAAAGTGACGTTAGCGCTACTTTCAAGTGGCCTTATCGCATTAAGCACACCAACATTTGCAGCAGAAGAAGCACAAGCAACACAAAAGAAAGCTGAAGAAGAAGTTGAAGTAATTCAGGTTACAGGTTTTCGTAAAAGTGTTGTTGAGTCAATTAACTTAAAACGCTATTCATCAAACGTAGTTGAAGCTATTTCAGCAGAAGATATTGGTAAATTGCCAGATTCTTCAATTGCTGAATCAATTGCTCGTTTGCCGGGTCTTGCTGCGCAGCGTATTGATGGCCGTGCAAGTAAAGTAAGTATTCGTGGTTTTGGAGAAAATGAAAGTGGCACAACTTTAAATGGTCGTGAACAAGTTTCAATTGGCGATAACCGTGGTGTTGAGTTTGACCTTTACCCATCTGAAATTATGAGCGGAGTAACCGTTTATAAAACACCCAATGCCAGCCTTGAAGGCGAAGGTATTGCTGGTGTAATCGATTTACAAACCATTAAGCCGTTAAATCAAGACGGTCGTGTTATCCAATTTAATGGTACTTATGAAAAAACCAGTTTTGATAAATTAAACCCTGATGGCGATGATGACGGCTTAAAAGGCACGTTCTTCTACATGGACCAATTTGCTGACGATACCTTAGGTGTTGCTTTTGCTTACACTACCATGACTTCGCCTAACCAAGAAAAGCGTTGGAATGCATGGGGTTATCCAACATTTACTTATGAAGATGGCTCTGATGGCTCTATCTTAGGTGGTGCTAAACCATTTGTTCGTTCTTCTACATTAGAACGTGACTCGGCCATGTTAGTGATAGAAGCGGCGCCAAGAGATGATCTAAAAATGACCTTTGATGCACTATATGTTGACTTTTTAGATACTAAAATTTTACGTGGTATTGAAGTACCTTTCGCATGGGGCCAGGGTTCTATCTCTGGTGATACTGCAGTAATTGATCCTGCTACAGGGTTTGTTACTAGTGCTATCACGCAAGATCAACGTGTTGTTGTCCGTAATGATTACGAAGAACGTGATGCAGAATTAATGTCATTTGGTTTTAATACTAATTGGGCAGTAAGCGATAACTGGGTTTTAGATTTTGATGCCAGTTATTCAAAAGTTGAAAGAGATGTTTACAGTGTTGAAAGTTACTCTGGTACTGGTCGTGGCGATAGTCGAGGCGCTGGTGATGACTTAGGTTATACTTTTGATTCTGGTAATACAGGTGCTACTTTTAGTCACGGCTTAGATTATAGCGATTACAATCTAATTCAATTAGGCGGCCCATTAAGTTGGGGTTGGAGTGGCGCACTTAATGATCAATATGGTGTTACCGGTACTGAATATGAAAATCAATTACAAGACGGTTTTATCAATACACCAAACATTGATGATGAATTAATGTCATTGAAATTTGCCGCTAGCCAAGAAATTGATTCAGACTTTATCACTGATATTACTTACGGTGTTGCTTATCGTGAACGTGAAAAAACTAAAAAATCTGAAGGTTATTTTATGACCTTAAGTAGCTTTAGTTACCCTGATAACCCAGGCATGTTATCTGTACCAGAAGAGTATCGTTTAGGCACAGCTAATTTAGACTTTATTGGCATGGGCGACATGATTGCTTATGACACCATGGGGCTAATTAACGATGGCTATTTTAACTTATTACAAGAAAGCTTAACTAATACTACTCATGCAACGAAGTCTTGGACAGTGAATGAAAAAGTAATGTCAGCTTTTGTGCAAGCAGAAATCGCCACTGAGATTGCCGGCATGCCACTAACAGGTAACTTTGGTGTTCGTTATGTTTATACCGACCAATCTTCACAAGGTAATGCCTTTAATACCGTTAATGGTTTAGTTGTTGCTGAGCCGACTGATGTTAGCCATGATTACAATAACTTCTTGCCTAGCCTTAACTTATCAATGCAAATTGATGATAATCAAACGTTACGCTTTGGCGTAGCGCAAACCATTTCTCGTGCCCGTTTAGATGAAATGAATGCTTCATATAGCGCTAAATATAATCAGCAGCCTGATGAACAAGGTAACTTCTGGGAAATTGAAGGTGGTAACCCTTCACTAGAGCCAAAAGAAGCGCTTGGCATTGATTTATCTTATGAAAACTACTTTAGCGCTGAAGGTTACTTCGCGGTAGCACTTTTCCATAAAGACTTACAAAACTGGATCTTTGATGGTAGTTATGAAGTTGATATGACCGGTGTAGCTGACCCTTCAACAGGTGAATTACCGCCAACAACCTCAGGTACAGGTAAAGGTAAAGTAAACGGTGGTGACGGCACGCTTTGGGGTTATGAACTTTCAGCAACCTTACCATTTAACATGGTATCAGAACATCTTGATGGTTTCGGTATTATCGCAAGTTATACCGGCGTTGAATCAGACATGAAAGACCAAAATGGTGATGATTATCAATTACCTGGTTTATCAGAGAGTATTACTAGCGCCACTTTCTACTATGATAAAAATGGTTTCTCTGCCCGTGCAAGTATGCGTAAACGTGACGCCTTTAAAGGTGATGTTTACGGTTTAGGTTTCAACACGGTACAAGTTGATATTGTTGGTGAAACTATTTGGGATGCACAAATTGGTTATGACTTCGGTGAAGGCGGTTTTGAAAGCTTAGATGGTTTATCTATCTTCTTACAAGGTTACAACCTAACTGAAGAACCGTTCACTTCATTGCAAGGTGACAATGCTCTGCAAGTACGTGATTACCAAGATTACGGTAGCACTTATTTGTTAGGCTTTAGCTATAAAATGTAGCTTAACAATAACTAGTAGGTTTTAAGCTACAAGTATAATAAAGCCCTTGTATGCATGTATAAGGGCTTTTTATTTATATTTTTTCAGCGATAATGATGTTAATCAATGTCAATACTTGCTAATCATTTAATGTAGGTTTGCATAATTATTTTAGTGAAATTAGGAAGCAAGATGAACAAAAATAAAGTCAAAAATGTAATCGTCGTCGGTGGTGGTACTGCTGGCTGGATGACCTCATCATTACTAGCAAAAGTGTTAGGTAAAACACTTAATATCACTTTAGTTGAATCAGATAAAATTGGCATTGTTGGCGTTGGCGAAGCAACAATTCCACCTATCGTTAACTTCAATAGCGCTATTGGTATTGATGAAAAAGAATTCCTCAAAGCCACTAAAGGCACGATTAAGTTAGGCATAGAATTTAATAACTGGAATGAAGCTGGTGAAAGCTATATGCATGCCTTCGGCAATATTGGCAAAAAATTCCCTTTCTGTGACTTCCATCATTTTTGGCAAAAAGCTCATCAATTAGAAAATGAAAGCGACAGTAGCGAAAATTCAAATTCTGGAAGCAAAAACTTTTGGGATTACTCCTTAAACTATCAAGCAGCAAAGCACGGTAAATTTTCGCCTATTAATAACATTCCAAATACTAATTTACCTGGCTTAGCTTATGCTTATCATTTTGATGCAGGGTTGTACGCTAAATTCTTACGAAAACATGCACAAGGAATGGGTGTTAATCGTGCCGAAGGTACTATTACTCAAGTCAATCAAAATCACAACTCTGGCTTTATCGAAAGCTTATTACTTGAAGATGGCACTGTCATTGAGGGTGATTTATTTATTGATTGTACCGGGCTCGCTGCACTGTTAATTGAAAAAACATTGAGCACAGGTTACGACGATTGGTCACACTGGCTTCCATGTAATAGAGCGATGGCTGTACCTTGTGAAAGAACTGAAACAACAGAGCCTTATACTCGCTCTACTGCACATAAAATAGGTTGGCAGTGGCGTATACCATTGCAACATCGAACAGGCAATGGATTGGTTTATTCTGATAAATACATGACTGATGAAGAAGCCAAAGAACTATTGCTTAACAACCTTGACGGAAAACCATTAGCAGAGCCTAAAATCGTACCATATCAAACAGGTCGTCGCCGCAAGCAATGGAATAAAAACGTTATTTGTATTGGCTTAGCTAGTGGTTTTTTTGAACCGTTAGAATCGACCAATATTCACTTAATTCAAACGGCTGCTATCCGTTTAACAAAGTTTTTCCCTCATAATGGTATTAACATTGAAGAAGTTAACGAATTTAATCGTCAATCTAAAATTGAGTCTGAAGGCATTCGTGACTTTATTATTCTACATTACAAGCTCAATGGTCGTAACGACAGCGAATTTTGGCGTGCCTGTCAGCGCATGGATGTGCCAGAATCATTAATTAATAAAATTCAGTTATTCAAAAAAACGGGCAAAATATTTTGTAACCCTGATGATTTATTTACAGAAATTGCATGGCAACAAGTTATGATTGGCCATGATAATATACCCGAAGATCATCATCCATTAGTTGATACTCTGACAAAAGAACAAGTGGAAGACTTAATGGATAATTTAAAAGTTTTAATCAATCGCACGGTAGAGAAACTACCAAGCCATGATGAATTTTTAAAGTCATTATAAGTTATATGCCCAAACGACCTTAAAAAAATAAAGAGCAATATGAAAAGCCAACAAACATTAAATTTAACTAATATTACTAGTTCTCGCTTTATTTACGGGTGCATGCGCATTGCAGGCGACAATTCCCCACAAGATAGAGCAAAAGGTAAGTTGGCTATTCAAGCAGCCCTTAAAGCCGGTTACAACCATTTTGATCATGCTGATATCTACGGAGATGGTGAATGTGAAAGCTTGTTTGGTGAACTATTAAAAGAGTCTCCCAGTATACGTGATGAAATAATCATTACTTCAAAAGCAGGTATACGACGAGATCCCCAACGTTATGATTTTTCGAATAGTTATTTGACTGAGCAGGTAGAAAGCTCATTAAAACGATTAAGCACTGATTATTTAGACATGTTTTTACTGCACCGCCCTGACTATTTATTTAATGCACAAGATGTTGCCAATACTTTTATGCAACTAAAGAAAAGCGGTAAAGTGAAAAAGTTTGGCATTAGTAATTTTAGCCCTTCGCAAGTATCACTATTGCAATCAGCTTTAGATGAGCCATTACTGGTTAACCAAATAGAAATTAATATTCATAATATCAACAGCTTCTCTGATGGCACTTTAGATCAATGTCAGCAATTTGGCATAACCCCTATTGCATGGTGCCCTCTTGGTGGTGTTGCATACCCTGCTTGGGGTAATACTTTTTCTACTGATGACGAGTTACGCATAGAAAAAGAGTTGTCACAACAAGCCCTAAAATATGACTGCCAATCATGGCAGCTTATTTTAGCTTGGTTATTAAAACACCCTGCCAATATTCATCCTATTATCGGCTCTACAACACCTGAGCGTATTATCGCGGCCAAAGAATCGCTTGCAATAAATTACAGTCATGAAGATTGGTATCGGCTGCTTGAAGCAAGAAATGGACAAGCGGTTCCTTAAAGCTTAAACAAAAATTGAAATTAATTCACTTGCTGTACTGTTTGCGCAGCAAGTCGTAACTATTCTATTTCTAGAATCTATTTCTAGAATCTATTTCTATATGCTTTACCAGTAGTTCACCACAGACAAGCCCTAGAATTATATATATCGCTAAACACAAAACAGTTAACTTTTATCTACATGCCTAATATTATTTGATCTACATCAACAAAAAGGCAATGAGAATTGTTTGCATTTAGATTTGTATCTATACTGGCGCCAATTAAAATATCTAGAGTGCATTATGAAAGCTTTATCTCCGTTATATCTTGCTATTGTCGCTAGTTTACCTATTTCATTCCCCTTATTATCATACGCAGAAGAACTAACTACGAATGAAAAAGAATTAGAGGTTATTGAAGTCAGAAGTTTTCGGCAAAAACTTGATCAAGCCGGCCGTTTAAAAGATGTTATTCAACAAACTGAAATTCTTGATGCACTCACTATTGAAAATAAAAATGCTTTGAGCCTTACTGCTGCAATTAACAACGAGCCGGGTGTAAATGTTTCAAATGAATGCTCTATGTGTGGCGTTAAGCGCATTATGCTTAACGGCATGAAAGGTGAACACACTACGATTCTAGTTGATGGTTTACCCTCGCATACATTAATTTCTGGCTTTTATGCTGTAGATGCCATTGCAACGACTGGTGTCGATAGAATTGAAGTCGCTCGCGGAGCAGGCGCCTCCCTCATTGCACCTGAAGCGATAGGTGGTACTGTAAATATTATCACCAAAGAAGCCTATGAAAATACAGTTGCCTTTGATTATGCAAAAGGCTCACATGACTTCACGGCAATGAAAGCGATGGCGACAGGTATTTCACAAGATGGTAAAACAGGTATAACCTTAATTGGTCAATATGATAAACAAGATCAAGAAGATCATGATGAAAATGGTGTGAGTGAAGCACCCTTTATTGAAAACCTTTCCTTAACATCATTTATCAGCCAAGACCTTTCTGATACCAGTAATATTCAAGTTCGTATTTCCAAAGTGCAATCTGAAATATTTGGTGGACCCATCCTTGGAGAGATTGTTAGTTCAATCGGAACCGCTCTTTCTGGGTATGATCAAATTGCATCTGAACAGCTATTTGTTGACGATGATGTACGCAAAGACTTTATCGGTAAACCATGGGAAACAACCGAATGGATAGATACCGCGCGTGATGAAGCCTTTGTTAAATATTTAACTGAACTTAGTGATTATACAGTAGCTGAATTTGCAATGAGTTATGCAAACCACATTCAAGACTCCTTTTACGAAGGCATTGATTATCAAGCTGATGACACCATGTGGTATGCCCGTGCAAAATTTGATATGGAATTATCTGATGAGCATTTCATTACCTTTGGTGTAGATACTCGTCGTGAGGAAATGCGTTCATCAACAGATGCTTTAGAAGCTGTTGAGGCGTATCAAAGTGATGCTTTTGATTACGATACTGCTGGTATCTTCTTTCAAGATACATGGACACCTGTTGATGAATTTGAAGTGGCATTTGCAGTTCGTATAGACCAAGTTACTGCTGACTTTATTGACCCTGAAAAAATAGGCACCGAGATTGATGAAACTTTCATAGCACCTCGATTAGACATCCGCTATTTCCATAGCGATGAACTAACTTCAAGATTTTCAACGGGGCGAGGCTACCGTGCTCCTTTATCGTTCTTTGAAACAGATCACGGCATTTTAGATGCAGAGTTAGGCTACCAAATTGATATTGATTCGCTTGAGGAGTCAATATCCGCCAGTTATTCATTAAATTATGATAATCAAATTCTCGCTATCACGGCTTCCATTGCACACTCAGCAGTTGATAACTTGGCAAGCTTAGAAGAAAACGCAGACGGTGTGCCATTATTGACTCAACTAGAAGAGAGCGCGGCAGTGACAACCTTTGATGTTACTGCAGGATACAATATTACCGAGCACTTTACCGTGAATATTGGTCTTGAAAAGTTTGATTATGACGATAACTTTAAATCATCTTATGCCATTGCGCCTGTTGAAGAAAGAGCAAGTTTTGAACTGCAATACCAGAAAGATAATCTCAAGATATTTTGGTCAACGGTATGGTTTGGTGAAAAAGATCTCTCTGAATACGGCTATGAAGGTTACAACAAGTTAAACGATCCAACCACAGTAAAAACACTTGTTGGTGATGCCTTCTCAACATCTGATGTCAAAGTTCAATACCAGTTAACTGAGCAAACAAAACTTTATGCCGGTGTTTCAAATGTTTTTGAAGAAACACAAATAGACAGTGGCGATACCCCACTATTTTACGATGCCAATGGTGGTTATGATGTCGCTTATATTTATGGTGCATTACATGGTAGAGAGCTTTACGCTGGTATTGAAATTAAACTGTAAATATTGAAATGACTAATAATAGTTTTATCAAAAATATAGCCATAGTACTGACAGTCGTCAGTGCTTTGGCTATTTTCAAATACGCACAAGCAACACCTTTTAATCTAAAACCGCTTCAACACTCTCAAATAAAGGAAACAACAAACTCAAATACTCTCGTTACCGTCGCTATGATATTTCAACCTGATTGCAGTTGGTGCAAAAAACAAGGAAAAGCACTTACAGAAGCTTTTAAGCAATGTAAAAGTTCTGTAAACATCACATTAGTTGGCGCAAAAGGTAATGTTAGGGAGCTAAAAAAAGAATTAAAGCATTACCATCCAAGTATTCCAGCTTTCGTAGCTGATCGTAAATTTTTACGTGTTATTGGCGGTTATCAGGCATCACCTACAACGCTTATTTATGATGATAAAGGGCAATTAATTACGAAGAAGCGTGGCTTTATCCCTTACGATAATTTAAGCAAAGCACTAAAGATAATATCTCAAGGCAATTGTAATATTTAGGGTAGGTTGATCTTTGCTATTAGGTTAAGCTATCAAGATAAAAATACCTAAGCATAATAGATTAAGGAATGTTTATGTTCACCACTCAACTTGCCGATAGTACTGAAAAAAGCAATACCTCACTTAACCCGACGAATTTATTAAAAGAAGAAATCGATCAGGTTGCCAATATATACAACATAATTATTGAGTTTTTTACCAATTATAGTTTTCAGCTTATTGGTGCTCTGATTGTTTTTATTATCGGTTATATTCTCGCCGGTAAAGTATCTGCTTGGGTACTAAAATTATGTTTGAAAAACAAGTTAGATGTAACTTTAAGCCAGTTTTTATCCAATACCACAAAAATGCTCATGGTGATAATGATCACCATTGTTTCGTTAGGAAAACTAGGCATTAGTGTTACGCCATTTATTGCTGCAATTGGTGCTATTTCTTTAGGTGCTGGTTTAGCATTACAAGGTTTACTGGCTAACTACGCCGCAGGTTTTAATATTATTATGATTAGGCCGTTTGTTGTCGGCGATACCATCACAGTTCACGGTGTGACGGGTGTAGTTGAAGAAGTATTACTTGCTTATACTGTGTTAAAAAATGAAGACGATGTCACTATTACGGTGCCTAACAAACATATTGTCGGTGAAATATTACACAACTCAAAGCATGATTCATTGCTTGAGTTAAAAGTTGGAATTTCTTATGACCATAACCCATTAGATGTTATAAAATTACTTGAAAAAACAATGTTGTCCCTAGATATCATTGGCGATAATGAAAAATTACAAGTCGGTATAGATGAGTTTTCCGATAGCGCCATTACCCTAGCTATTCGTTTATGGACACCTACGATAAATCTTTATGCCGCAAAATATAAAGCTTATGCAAGTATTTATACTGCGTTAGACCAAGCTAATATTCATATTCCTTTCCCTCAACGAGATGTGCATATTCATCAGGTAGCAGAGTAAAACACTGGCTTTTGATTATTGCATCAACCAAACTAATGCTTCAGGAAACCGTTTGGCCCACGCCGCTTCTGTATGCTTTGCGTTTTCATCAATTACCCAAAGCATATTTTTTTGATAACCTTTTTTCTTTAATGCAAATAACATCTCATCAATGCCGGGTTGTAGTCGTTGCTCCAACCCTAAGCCGCCATTATCGATATAAATCTTGATATCTTTTTTATCACCTAGATAAGCAGCAACGGTATTGACGTAATCAAATTGATCAATTTTAAATGCAGGTGACATACAAAGTGCTTTTGAAAAAACATCATCATATTGCCATAACAACATCAAAGAAATAATCCCGCCCATTGATGAACCACCAATTAAGGTATGCTCTCTAGAAGTATTTGTTCGATAAGTACTATCTATTAACGGCTTAACTTCGTTAATAACAAAATTCATATAAGCTTCACCTGCAATTCCGGGTGAATATTCCGCTGTGCGATTAGCGGTACTACTCATACCGACCACTATCATCGGCGGTACTTTATTCTCTTTTATCAAACGAGTAAGGGTTTCATCAACAGACCAATCCACTTTGAATGATGCAGTATTGGGGTCGATAATGTTTTGACCATCATGCATGTAAAGAACAGGATAATTTTCACTTATGTTTTGTTGATAACTTGGAGGCAGCCAAACAATAATATCGCGAGGTAAAACACCTTTTCCTGCTAATTGTCGGTGATATTTAACCGTACCCGTAATTTGTCCTTGTACGGGTAGTTCTGCCGTAGTGCGCCAATGCTCCACTGTAGTGGTAACCGTTTGCTCTGTTGCCACGGTTAAATAGTTATTTTCTAGTGGCAAACCTTTTTCATTAGCGCCCTCATTAGCCCAATTTCCTTGAGTAAATTTATATTCGAGTATGTCGCCATTTTCAAAGTTAAGTTGCTTTTGCCAACGGTGAGCACCAGCCTTATTTCCTGAAGACTTGAGTGAAGCTATGCCCAGGTATTTCATCTTAATTTTATCAGGCTGCCAAGCACCAAGTTTTTTATGACTTCCCACTAAGTAAACATTGGCATCAGCAGACAGCGAGGAAGATTCTAGTATAAAAGTGACTTGAACCTTGTCATTTTCATTCCACAGCAAGCTAGCCAAAGATAGACCTAATAACACGAAAATGACTTTTGGCAGATTTTTAATCATGGTTTATCCTTACTGCTTACGTATTAGTTAGCTTGAAAAATAACAAAACTCAACGGGGAAATATTACCTTTATTATTAGCCGTTGATTGATAAAGTAGCTTTGCCGTTTTTGACCCAGCAATAACATCAAGGCTTTGTATTTTGTTGGCGGTATTAAATACTATGATTAATTTTTGCTCTTTTCCTTGAGACGTAGTAACTCTTTGAAGGGCAAAAACACCGGGCTTGTCTTGAGAATAAAGTGTCGATTGCTGACCAAATCGCAGTGCAGGATATTGCTGATATAGCTCAGCGTATTGTGCAAAGGTTTGGTAGAACAAGTGGCTAGTATCGAAATTATCAGCCGCCGTAGTTTTATCTGTTGCTAATAAATCATCATCATTATAGCTTGCAACTTTTGATGGCATCATATCTTGACGAGAAGCTTGATCGCCACCATCACCAACAAAACCTTGCTCATCTCCGTAATAAATAACGGGCACACCTCGGCTAAAATAAATCATCGCATGGGCAAGTAAATTACGTTGGATTTGCTCAGTTTCACTGTAGTTATGTTTACTTTGTTTTAATAAGTAAGCAAAACGTCCCATGTCGTGATTACCAGTAAAGTTAACCAGTTGATTGGCATTCGTATTTTGAATACCAAGGCTTTCAATGTCATTATGCGCAGTTTGATAAAAATGATCTTGGGCAAACAATTTAGCCAAAACATCAGTGCCTTGCTGCTCTACTAATGTATTTTCAAGTGATTTTTGAAAAGCAAAGTCTAATATTGATGGAATTTTAGCTTGAGTGGTATAACGGCTTAAAAATTCAGGTTCAAAGCTATACACTTCGCCGTACATAAAGAAATTGTCTATGCCTTTTGTTTTAGCATGCTTCATAAGCGCAGGTGAAAATTCTTGCCAAAATTCCATATTGACGTGTTTTACTGTATCAATACGAAAGCCATCTGGTTTAAATTCATCAATAATGGCTTTGTAAATATCAATCATGCCTTTAACAACTTTTTCACTATTGGTATCAACATCATCAAGGCCGGCAAAATCGCCACGAAGTGCGCTCTCACCAGCCCAATTTGAATCACCCTGGTTATGATAAGCGTCTATTTCATTTAACCAGTTTGGTGACTTTAAATGTTCATTTCCCAACGGAATAAGTGGCGTATAAGAATCACCTTTGGCTAGTTGTGCTAATGATTTATACGGACAGTCATTGCCCTTAACAATCCAACCTAAACCATCTTCACCATGACATTCTTTATATTTAATAACATCAGCGGTGTGATTGGTAATAATATCAAAAAACACTTTAATGTTACGACTGTGTGCTTGTTCAATAAAATGCTTGAGCTCGCCATTACTGCCCAAGTGAGGATCTATTTCAGTAAAATCTAAAATCCAGTAGCCATGGTAACCTGATGTATCGGCTTGCATTGCCTGATTTCTTAAAATAGGTGTTAACCAAATAGCGGTTACCCCCATATTATCAAGGTAAGGTAGTTTTTCTGTAAGCCCAGCTAAATCACCGCCGTGATACATTCCCTTATGCGTTTTATCTAAACCACCACGAGATAAGGCACGCTTGGAATCACTTGCGGCTGCGCCTAAGTCGTTACTTTTATCACCATTGTGAAACCTGTCAGGCAAGACGAAATAGAAAATTTCATCCTGAAAATCTCGTTGTTGATAAGGCGCTAATTTAGCCGCCTTGGCATAACTGTTCAATGGTGAAGTGTTTTCTCTAGCCTCACCATTTAATGATGTGAGCAAACCCAGGGTTGCAGCTATAAAAATAGCGCCTTGAACAAATATTTTCATGATAAAGATCTCTTATTGTCTTCTCTATGTCTTAACTAAATTAAGTAAAATTAACTTCTAGGTCTTGCTTGCTGCATAGCGCTAGCAATAGCATTTACTGAGTCTTGCTGCCAAAAGTCCACCAATGAAACAGGCAATTTTTGTCGCCAATTGGGGTGCTGTTCAATAGTACCGGGAATATTCACTTGCTCAACAATCTCTAAAGCATCCTCTAATGGAATTAACTGAATATGACTTGGTGCTTGCGCCATATATTTTTGTACTGCTACCGATAACTCAGTATTCATTTTAGCTGGAGCTTGCTCTGGCGTTTTTGCCATATCAATCACATTAAGATCATCTAGGGCTGAAATTAATAAGTCTCTATCTGCTATACGGGCATTACGCTCTTGTTGACCCATTTCTTCATTGGGATATAAATCAAGCTTTTGACGCCATTCTAAGTCACGACCAGTCCACCACCCCGTCAGCGTTGGTAAATCATGCGTTGAAACAGTCACCATTGATTGTGCTGGATATAATTCTGGACGTTTAAAGAAACCAGAATCCCAACGTTCAAAAAATAGTACCTTGTAAGATAATAAGCCCGCTGCGGCCATAATTTCACCAAAGCCATCGGGTACTGTTCCTAAATCTTCACCGATAACCACACATTCTTCGCGACGAGACTCAAGCGCTACAATGCGTAAAATATTTTCTAATGGAAAGGTAATGAAAACCCCTTCATCAGCTTTCATACCGGGAGCAACCCAATATTGACGCATTAAGCCCAAAATGTGATCTATTCGTAAAGCACCGGCGTATTGCATATTACTTCGCAGCGCTTTTACTAGCGGTAAATAACCTTGTTGCTTCAGTGCTACAGGGTTAATAGGTGTTAAGCCCCAATCTTGCCCTAAGGTATTCATCGCATCTGGCGGCGCGCCAACGGCAGCACCAGAAACATAAACATCTTTATCGCACCATACATCAACGCCTGAGCCATCACAGCCTACGGCTAAATCAAGATACAAACCAACAGGCATTCCTTGTTCTTTTGCTGTTTCAGCAACTTCGGTTAACTGACGATGTGCTTGCCATTGTAGAAAAGCAAAGTAGTTTATGCGTACAGCTTGACTCTTTTGGAAAGCCTTAACTTCATCACTTGTTGGCTCTTGATATGCCAATGGCCACATTTTCCAACCATAGACATTTTCATCTTCTGCCCTAAAATGCTCATATAAAGCGTCAAAGGTGGTTAAAGCAAGTAAATCTTCACCTTGCCCTGCTTTGAAGTCATTAAATTCTGTTAATAATGCCTTATCAGCACTGTAGTTAAAGTCTTTAAATAGTAACTCTAAAATTTGATACTTCACATCGGCTACAGCAGGATAATCAATTAATTCAGTGTCTTTAGCAAAAGCAAGTTTTGCTTGGAATTCTTCACTGCTAAAACGCAACTGTGCTGCCTGACAACTTTCATAGTTAGGCACTTTTGTGACATCAATATACATAACATTTAAAAAACAGCGACTCGTAGGAGAATAAGGGCTTCGATGCGCGGGGTTATTTGGATATAACGGATGCAAAGGATTTAAACCTATGGCTGAAACACCTTGCTTGGCTGATTTTTCGACCAAACCGAGTAAATCGCCAAAGTCGCCCATGCCCCAGTTATTTTCACTACGCAATGAGTAAAGTTGTGCAGCATAACCCCACATTTTTTTAACCGATGCTTCTTGTGGGCTAAAACAGGTTTTTGGTGCAAAAATTAAATGACAACTTGCCGTTTGCTCACCATAAGCAATAGATAATTGATGGTAACCTTGCGCTAAGCCAGGTAAGGCTAATTGATACTTAGCAAAGTGCTCGCCATCTAAAGTGGTTTCATCAACTTTACGTAAATTATTTAAGGCTACTTGTTCACAAAGGATTTCACCAGTTTCAGTGGTAATGCTCCAATCAAGGGTATCATTTGAAGTTGTCTTCAGACTGATAACTAACAAGTGCTCATGCTCTTCGCATTTAGCAATATGCGTGGCAGGTAACATATTACGCCATGCTTGCTCATTCAATAATTTAATTTGAGGCTCAAGTACATCGTCACTACTTAGATCGTAACCCATAGCTTTTAACAAGGCATGACGAGCTTCATCTTTAGCAAAAACTTGCTTACCGAAACTGTCGGTATAACTTTGATGAAAACCAACCAACTGCGCCAGCTGCTCTATTAAATGTGCACTTGCTTGTGCGCTTTCGTGTGAAAGGTTATGTGAAGTCATATTCTCGTTACTCTCTATCTTCTTTACTCACGGAGGTGAGTTGATTAATTCTTGTTTTATTTACTTGTGTACTTGTTTTAGACTGGGAAAAACTTAGCACCACACAACTATGCGCGGCGGCAGTTATACTCGTTTCAGTTATATTTTTACTGGTACTTTCATTGAAAACACCGACAGATTCAGCAGTATTTAGCAAAATTTTCCAATAGCCACTTAGCTCAGGTAAGGCGTAATTAATATTGCTTTGGTGAGCATTAAAAACGACCAATAATGCATCATCTTTGAGCTGCTCTAACGAGCAATATTCACCAAAAATAGTGTCAACTTGTGGCAAAACTTCACTTTCAGTGTCAGCAAGTAACATGGAAACACATTTGATTGAGCTGTCATGCCAGTCATTTTCCTGCATCAGTTGACCATGGCAATTGAGCCAACTTATATCAGGCAATCCTGTTTTTGTTGATACAGTATTACCATGCTGATAATGTGTTCGATTAAGCAAAGGATGTTCTTTTCGCAAATGAATTAAACGTTTTACAAACTCAATTTCGTCTTGAGCAGTAGTGTTATGCCAATTCAGCCATGAAATTTTATTGTCTTGACAATAGGCATTGTTATTACCTTGCTGTGAGTTCGCCATTTCATCGCCTGCTAGCAACATTGGCGTTCCTTGGGAGATAAATAAGGTGGTTAATAAATTGCGTTTTTGTTGCTGGCGAAGCTGCTTAATAATGTCATTATCTGTTTCACCTTCAACGCCAAAGTTACTGCTAAAATTACTATGATGACCATCATGATTCTGCTCACCATTGGCATGATTTTGTTGTTTTTCGAAACTTACTAAATCATGCAGAGTGAAACCATCATGTGAGGTGATAAAATTCACACTTGCACTAGGACGACGGCTTGATATACCTTGAGTACGAGGCTCAAAAATATCACTTGAGCCATGTAAACGAGCGGCAAACTCTGGTGCCATACCTTCATCGCCACGCCAAAACCGGCGACAAGTATCACGAAATCTGTCGTTCCACTCCATCCATTGATTTGGGAAACGCCCAAGCTGATAACCACCTTCGCCAATATCCCATGGCTCAGCTATTAATTTTACTTTCGCTAAAATAGGATCTTGCTTGATAGCCGTAAAAAAATGATTACTGCCACAAAAATGATGTTCTCCACGACCTAGTACAGGCGCTAAGTCAAAGCGAAAACCATCGATACCCATGACTTCCACCCAATAACGCAAACTGTCGGTGACTAACTGCAATACCCGTGGATGGGAAATATTTAGGGTATTGCCACAGCCCGAGTGATTAACATAAAAGCGTTTATCTTCCACACATAAACGATAATAACTAGCGTTATCTATGCCTTTATAACTGAAGGTGGGGCCCAGCTCATTGCCTTCTGCGGTATGGTTATAAACCACATCTAAAATAACTTCGATGCCCGCTTGGTGAAAAGTTTCCACCATATCTTTGAATTCGCTTATACCACCATGTGGGTCACTACTGTGACAATAACTAGGCTGAGGTACAAAAAAACTTAAGCTGTTATAACCCCAATAATTGCTCAAGCCTTTTTCTCTAACAAAAGGTTCATCTAAAAAGTTGTGAACAGGCAACAATTCAACACTGGTAATGCCCAATTCACTTAAATATTGACAAACTTTGGGCTCGGCAAGACCAGCAAAAGTGCCTTGTAGTTCTACCGGAACATCAGGATTGAGCTTAGTAAAACCTTTAACATGCATTTCATAAATAATGGTGTCGCGACGACGCACTTGTGGGTGAGTGTTACAAGGTTCCAGCTGTTTAACCACAATACATTTAGGTAAATACGCGGCGTTATCGCGAATATCTATGGTTAAATCTGGCTCTGGGCAATGTTCATCAAAGCCATAATGGCTATCGGATTCAATAAAATCCCCCGCTAATTGTTTAGCGTAGGGATCTAATAATAATTTGTGTGGATTAAATCGGTGCCCTTCATGGGGTGAAAAAGGTCCGTAAACACGGTAGCCATATAATGCGCCTTCAGGTAAATCTTCAACAAAACCATGCCAAACTTCGTCGGTAAACTCAGGCAAAACAATACGCTGAATTTCATTTTGTCCTGACGCATCAAACAAGCACAACTCAACTTTCTCAGCATTAGCAGAGAAGAGTGCAAAATTAACACCTGCATCTTGTACTGTAGCGCCTAGAGGATACGAATGCCCTGAGCTAACTTGTTTGGCTGCTGTCATTAATTATCCTGCCGCGCTAATGAAAAGATAACGGTACTTAACGGTGGCACTGTAATAATAATGTGTTGTTCTTGACCTTGGCACTGACCAGCGATGCTTTCAACACCACCTAAATTACCCTGGTTACTACCGCCATAAATTTCAGCATCAGAATTTAAAATTTCTTGATAAAAGCCAGCAACAGGCACACCAAGTTGATAATTTTGATGACACTGTGGCGTGAAGTTACAAATCACAATAACGGGGTTGCTTTTCTTTAAAGGATTGTTTTCGCCATAACGAATAAAACTATAAATTGATTGCTCAGCATTATCATGCTCCAACCAAGCAAAGCCCTCTTGCATGCAATCTTTTTCATAAAGCGCAGGGGTTGTGGTGTAGACTTTATTCAAGTCTTTAACTAAACGTTGCACACCACTATGCCAATGAGTATCAAGTTGTTGCCATTCAAGTTCACTATCATGGTCCCACTCTTTTCCTTGGGCAAATTCACAACCCATAAAGAGTAGTTTTTTACCCGGATGTGTCCACATAAAACCATAATAAGCACGTAAATTGGCAAATTGTTGCCAAGTATCTCCGGGCATTCTGGCTAAAATAGAGCCTTTGCCATGAACGACTTCGTCATGACTTAATGGCAACACAAAGTTTTCATCAAAGGCATATACCAAGCTAAAACTTAATTTGTCATGATGATGTTTTTTATGGATAGGGTCTTCCTGCATATACTGCAAGCTGTCATTCATCCAACCCATATTCCACTTATAGCCGAAACCTAAACCGCCTGAGTCCGTAGGGCGCGATACGCCCGGCCAAGAGGTTGACTCTTCTGCTACTGAAAATGTACCCGGATATTGGTTATATAATTCTTCATTAAAGCGCTGTAAAAAAGCTACTGCTTCTAAGTTTTCACGGCCGCCATGAATATTTGGCAACCACTCGCCCTCTTTGCGGCTGTAATCTAGATACAGCATAGAGGCAACGGCATCAACGCGAATGCCATCAACATGAAAATTGTCTAACCAATGCATGGCGCTAGCACGTAAAAAGTTGGCTACTTCAGTGCGACCATAATTATAAATTAAGGTGTTCCAGTCAGGATGAAAACCTAAACGGCGATCTTCATGTTCATATAAGTGTGTGCCATCAAATTGCGCTAAACCATGAGGATCACTAGGAAAATGTCCCGGCACCCAATCAATCAATAAACCTATGCTGGCTTGATGACAGCTATCAACAAAATATTGAAAATCTTCCCTACTACCAAAACGCGCTGTTGGCGCAAATAAGCCCACAGGTTGATAACCCCATGAGCCATCAAAAGGGAATTCACTTACTGGCATTAATTGAATATGAGTAAAACCCATTTCAAGCACATAAGGAATGAGTTGCTTAGCAATATCTCGGTAATTTAAAAAATCACCATTAGCTGCTCTACGCCAAGAGCCTAGATGTACTTCATAAATACTAATAGCAGCATTACGGGCATTACGCTGTGCGCGCTCGCTTAACCATTTTGCGTCTTGCCAAGGATAGGCTTGCTCATTAGCGACAATGCAAGCTGTATCTGGACGGTATTGTGCTTGCCTACCGTAGGGATCGGCCTTATTTGCCAGTGCATTGCCATGACCGTCTTTTAGTTCAAACTTGTATAAACTACCTAGTTGAATATTAGGAACAAAAATAGTCCAGTAATCACTGCGCTTGCCATGATGAACAATATTTTCCATCGGATGAAATCGGCCATCCCACTGATTAAAATCACCAATAACAGACACTGAGCCAGCGTTAGGTGCCCATAAGCTAAAGGTAACACCTTCAACATCACTGCCATTTTGATCAACGACTATTCGGTAATGTGCACCCAATTTTTGATAAGGCTTTTGATGGTTGCCTTCATTTAATAAATGAATATCCATCTCACCTAGAATAGATGCCCCTGAGTCAGCACTATAGGCAAAAGCATCTTCAAGGATTTGTGTTTGACCGTCTGAAGTCACCCTAAGCTGATAAGCAAAAGGCTTTTTACGTCGTAATTTAGCCACGAAAAAACCCGACACATCCACTTGCGTTAATGTTGCTAGTGGCTTCTGTGTTTTCTTATCGACAATTACCACACTCTCGGCTTCTGGAAAGAATACGCTAATAACTAAGAAGTCTGCCTTAGTGAGTGCATGCAAACCTAAAATAGTATGAGCAGCACCATGACGCGCCTGCGCAATGGCATCAATATCAGTTTGTTTGATAGAGGTGCTGTTTAGTACACTCTTCATTGTGCTAGTTTTATTACTCATACTTTCCCTTTCATCACTTACTTTTTCGACTTTCAAAACTCATTTTCATGACTTGGTTAAATGCCAAATGTTGTCAACATAATCTTCAATTGATCTGTCTGAATTAAACTTACCCATCATCGCCGTATTTAAAATAGCCATACGTGCCCAACGTTTTTGGTTTTGGTAAGCTTTGCCTAAAGCAAACTGCGCATCAGAATAAGATTGAAAATCAGCCAAGACTTTGTACGGGTCTCCGCCATCAAGGAAACTATGTTTCAATGGTGATAGTTCACCAGCATTACCCGGCGTGAAATAGTCGCTATCTAGCCAATCTAAACACGCTTTAATTTCGCTATTGATATTGTAATAATGATGTGAGTTATAACCGTGGTTATCTAACGTTTTTACTTCATCAACGGTTAAACCAAAAATAAAGATATTGTCACTACCCACTTCCTCAGCAATCTCAATGTTGGCACCATCTAAAGTACCGATAGTGACTGCGCCGTTCAGGGCAAGCTTCATATTGCCTGTACCCGAAGCTTCTTTTCCTGCGGTAGAGATTTGCTCTGAAACATCCGCTGCTGGAATGATTTTTTCAGCTAAACTCACGCGGTAATTTGGTAAGAACACCACTTTCAACTTGTCTTTTATACGAACATCATGATTGATTTTTTCAGCAATCTTATTGGTTGCATAAATAATTTCTTTCGCTAGTTTGTAACCCGGCGCTGCTTTTGCGCCAAAAATAAATACGCGTGGTGGCATATCTAACTCAGGATTTTCTAATAAGCGACGATACAAGGCTAAAATATGCAATAAGTTCAGATGCTGACGTTTGTATTCATGCAAACGTTTAATTTGCACATCAAAAATGGCATCCGGACTAACGGTAATATCTGTTAACTCTTTTATTTCTTTAGTTAACGCAATTTTGTTTGCTAGCTTGATATCCATGAATTTTTTCTGAAAAGCGGCTTTATCCGCAAACTCAGCTAATTGCTTCAAGCTATCTAGATCTTTTGCCCAATCTTCCTTAATAGTTTTAGATAACAATTTTGACAGCAGTGGGTTACACGCTTTTAACCAACGACGTGGGGTAATACCGTTGGTAACATTGGTTAATTTACCCGGCCATAAAGCATCAAATTCTGGGAATAAATCTTGCTTAACAAGGTCTGAATGAATTTGTGCAACACCGTTAACTTTATGTGCCGCAACCACACATAAATGTGCCATTCTAACTTTGCGTTGTTCGCCCTCTTCGATGATAGATAAACGTGTGCGCATGGCTTCATCGTTAGGCCATTTAACAGAAACCTCATTGTTTAAGAATGCTTCGTTAATGCGATATAAAATAGTTAAGTGACGTGGTAATACTTTTACGAACAAAGCGACAGACCATTTTTCTAATGCTTCAGGTAACAAGGTATGATTGGTATAAGCAAATGCTTTACGCGCTATACTCCATGCGTCATCCCAAGTCACGTCATGCTCATCAAGTAAAACACGCATAAACTCTAAAATAGCAATGGTTGGGTGTGTATCATTTAATTGAATAGCGACTTTATCAGCAAATATGTTTAAGTTTTTCGTCTGATTTAAATCACCATGTTTCGCTTCAAAACGTGCAATGATGTCTTTGATTGAACAGGCACAGAAAAAATATTGTTGAATAAATCTCAGCTCATTACCTGCTTCATGTTCATCGTTTGGATATAGTACTTTAGAAACACTTTCCGCATGCACTTGATTTTCAAGGGCATTTAAGTAATCACCATTATTGAACTTATCCCAATCAAAAGCGCTATCCGCACGACATTCCCACAAACGCAGGGTGTTAACCGTTTCACTGTGATAACCAACAATTGGAATATCCCAAGGTACACCTTTAAATACTTTACCTGCTTGCCATTCTGACTTCATGCTACCGTCAGCTTGTGCCACTTGCTCTACATGACCATAAAGTGGAATGAACTGTGCCGATTCTGGACGACATACTTCCCATGGGTTGCCAAATTCACGCCACATATCTGGCGTTTCAACTTGATGACCATCAACAAAGGCTTGCTTAAATAAACCATGTTGATAATGAATACCATAACCCATAGCATTGTAATCAAGAGTTGCTAATGAATCTAAGAAACAGGCTGCTAATCGACCTAGGCCGCCATTGCCTAGGGCTAAATCTGGGCCTTGTTCACATAAATCTGCAAGATCAAAGCCTAAAGCTTTTAGTGCTTTTTCTGTGATGTCGTATAAATCAACATTGTGTAGATTGTTTGATAACAAACGCCCCATTAAATATTCAAGTGATAAATAGTTAACACTTTTAGCATCTTTGGCAAACTGACGCGCTTTGGTTTTGTTCAATTTTGTAATAACGATATCTTGCAATGCCAAAGAAGTTGCTTGCCAGTGGGCAGACTTAGTTTCTTCTTCATCAGCAATATCACCTAAGGTAAATTGCAGGTGATGTTGAATACGCGCTTTTAATTCAGTCGTATTCACAGATGTATTAGCGGCTGAGCTTTTAGTCGCTGTTTTTTTAGCTGTGGTTTTAGTTTTAGTAACCATAAGTACTTCTAACTCTCAATTATTCAGATAATAAAAACCTATGCTTCGATTATGACTAACTCAGAAATTAGGGCAATGAACTACATACGTATGCAAAGAAGAAACTGGGCAAAAAAGCCATGCATACGTATGTATTATTCTTAATATGATAAAACATCGACGCAATTAATTAGCGAATAGTAAGTTTTATAGATATCAGAGAAACAAATAGATAAGAAACTGACTATAAGTAAAGATTCAACACGAACTGGAGGCTTTGCTGCTGATTTCGTTTGTTATGGATGGTATTGTGTTTTGGATTAAATCAATTTGGTCAACTAAAGCAGTAAACCTACATTTACTGGTTATCCGTATTAGCTCAAACTCGATCTGAAACTTTGGGGTTAGAGGTTTGAATCTAACCTGTCAGTCGCAAAAGACACCATAGCGGTAATTAGAAATGGGCAAGTCAAGGAATGATTTTTTTTCGCTTTGTGCCAAAAAGAGATATTCGTTATATCTCTAAATCACTCATTCTCTTGCATGATCACAATCTTTGTTCGTTTTTATATCTATTTAAAAAACATTAACTCACCACTATTGTCGACAATACATCAAGGTAAATTAATTGAACCTTGAAGAAAAGTAATATTCTACGTATCATTGTCGACAATAAAGGTTAAGGAGTTTTTTCGAAATGTGGTATGACTTATTTGGTACAATAAATACAACATTTATTTTTGTCAGTATCTATGGCATTTTTTTACAGCTTAATAAAGTCTGGTTGAGAAAAAGGCTCAATGAACCTAAAGTTACTCACATTTTGTCTCAAAACCAGTTCACAATGAGCTTTCTAGCTTATTTTTCTTTCTTTATATATGGATATAGCATTGACCCTTTTAATCATTATATAGTTTGGCCGAGACTTATTGCTTCAGTATTGGTTACACTAATATTGTTTGAAATGTGGCAAGATAGAAAATCAAAAAATTCACTTTTTTGTGTTTTATTTGTTGGATTGAGCTTTATTGGAGGAGTTGTAGGACTTTATTTCAATGATACATTTTCAGGTCAAAGTCAGAATTTGTCGACAATTTTAATTGTGGCCATCACTGCTTTATTAGCTCAAGGGTACGTACATCAAATAAAGCTAATTATTAGGTCTGGAAAGACTGGTGCTATAGATATAAGGATGAGTCAGTTTATTCTCATGATGGACATTTCCACTATAGCTTTTGCTATTTCTATGGGAGTTAACAAAGGTTGGCCTCTCATAGTTCTTGCCGTAGTTAGCGGTATAACTAAACTAGTTATTATGTATCTATTCCGTTGGGTTCGCATTAGCCCTATAGCCGAATATCGTAGATTAAATTAAAAAAGCTGAACGACCGCTGTCCGCTCTAAGTTGACCATATCAATATCAGGTGGTTACATCAAAATGGCGCCATTAAGAGACAGTCGACTATTTCAATTAACTTTTCGAGTAACATCATTTAGTAATAGGTTTTTTGTAATACTCAGGTTGATACCTTTCATACCAACCTCTCATTTCATAGAATGCGGACAAAAAGTCTTTGATATCCTCTGAAGCTACAACTTTAGCACCAATCCAACCATTATTTTTTAGCAAACCATGGGCGCATATTGTATAACACATTGTCTCCCAAAATAAATTTATGCAAGAGTGCCGCTGCTATATGTATGGTCACTAATGCAATCAATGCAATTACAAAAGTTGAATGTGCTAGACGTAGCATAGTAAAAACTTCAGCATTGGCGGTGCCATTTAGTGGAATACTGCCAAACAATTGCACGGGCAATTGATGAAAATTGGCGGTTATAAAACCAGTTAGTGGTACCAATATCATTAATAAATATAGGCCATAATGAGTCAATTTCGCTGCGGTTGCCTGCTTTGATAACGAATGGTGTCGAGGTCGTTCGTGTTTTAAAATAAAACGTTTGCTAATACGCATCAATAGCAACATGCTAATGATAGTACCTATGCTTGAATGACCGATAAGCATCATAGTGCGGTCGGCATCGCTCATTTCCGGATTAAAGCCTTGCAATGCAAAAAACATAATAAAAATTAATACAGCTATTAACCAATGCAACAACTTGTATGACCAACTAAAAGATTCCATCGTTCAACTCCAAATAAAAAACAAAAATCAGTTTATGGATCTAAGTTTAATTGATAGTCTTAAATAAATAATTAGCTAAAAATACAAAAGATTGTTTTCTGTGATGAACAATGATTTGAACCAAATCCGTATATTTTGCCAAGTAGCACGGTTGCAAAGCTTTACTCAAGCGGCACAGGTCTTGGGAATTGAAAAATCTACAGTGAGCAACAAAGTGAGTCAGCTTGAAGCGCGCTTAGGGGTAAAATTATTGCAACGTACCACTCGGTCAGTAAAACTAACTGAAGCTGGGGAGCAATATTTACAATTTTGCCAACGAGCTCTAGCACAACTGGAACAGGGGGAAGACCTGATCAGTGAAATGCAGCAAGAAGCTGTGGGGCATTTGCGCATCGCTGTGCCACAAAATTTTGCCGATATTGTACTGCCAAAGATAATGACACCGTTTTTGCAGCAACACCCCAAAGTAACCATTGAAATACAGCAAGGGTTACAAAATGTAGACCTGATAAAGGATGGATTTGATCTAGCTGTACGCGCAAGTTTTACCGATGTCAAAGACTCCAGTTTGATCTATCGCAAAATTTATCAATCAAAACGCATATTCGTCGCTTCTCTTAACCATGTTACTGAATTTGGTGAAGCGAACAATATTCAGCAACTCAGTCGACAGCCTTATATCGCCAGCTTTGCTGGTGAAAGCAATGATGAAGCTTTTAATCAGGTATTTAGCGAGGGTAAATGGCACACTCTACAAGCTAGATTAACGGTTAATTCAATGCCTGCCATTTCAAGTGCCATTGACGCAGGTTTAGGTTTTGCCATTATGCCAATTCGCATGGCACAAAAAAAACTGGCAACAGGTGAATTAGTGCAAATAGCAAAAGAGGTGTCACTAACAGACTCCGTCATTTATTTAGTTTACCCAAGCAGGCTTGGTCAACCCGCTAAACTAAAAGTTTTTATTGACGCCATGGTTAGTTGGGGTGAACAGATGATGCAAAATAACTAGAGCTTGCAAGTTTGAGTTGACTGAGCGCCAAAAGAGAGTTTCTTTGTGCCGACAACGTCTATTCAGTTTAAGTACACATAATAGAAATTATTTATTTTTCCTGAAGAGCTATTCGTAGTCCCAAGCTACAGTAGATTCCTCCTACCACTTTATTCTGCCAGCGCATCACTGAAGGATTTTTACGGAGAAAATGACCAACGCGACCTGCGCTGATAGCTACTACTATCGTACTAATTAGACTCATTAGAACAAACAAAACTCCTAGGGTCACAAGCTGCATTGCAACCATACCATTTTCTGGGTTCACAAACTGAGGCAAAAATGCAAGAAAAAACATTGCAGACTTTGGGTTTAACACCTCTAAAATAACAGCCTGACGAAACGCATCTCTTATATTGATAGCTTTCAAAGTGCCTAATACTTTTGGGTCAGATTTTTCAAAAATTGCCTTCACGCCTAAATAGATTAAATACGCTGCTCCCAAATATTTTATAACATTAAACAAAAGTGCCGAAGCTAATATCAGAGAAGAAATTCCAGCAACAGCCAAAAAAGTATGTACTAAATCGCCGACTGCTATTCCAAGACCTGTAGCTAGCCCTACTTTAGAACCTGAGCTTGTTGAACGAGCTAAAGTAAGCAATACCGCAGGGCCTGGGATAAATACAAAACCAAGCAGAATTGCCATATAAGTAATTAAGGTTGTTTGCTCAATCATCTATCGCTTCTCTATGTCCGAAAATTGAATAATTCATTACATCATCAAGATGTTACATATACGAACACATTGGTGGGGAACACTATTTATTTTATTGAACTTGCTCGCTTTAAGAATACACTAAGCTTTTCACTTTGTTACGTCAACTTTGCCAACAAGTGTTCATCTTAGGAAAGCCTGCTTATGACTGTTTTAGGCTCATAATTAACGTTCAATAACCGAACACCAACGGCAGCTTTGAGCTTGCAGGAGATATTGACTTCACTTTTAAATTCTATCTCCCTATCTACTGGCAACAAAACCAAAAGGTCATAGATACTTGGATTTAAGACCAGAAAAAGTGCAAGAAGCGGATTATTGTATGTACTCATATTTTGCTTTAAGCTTTGTCATTGTAAAATAGCAGAATTAGAGTTTAGCTAGAAATTTAGACTTAAACACGGAACTGATGTAAGGACACAAGAACTTCATGGCTCAACGCAAAACTAAGTTGTCGATTTTATCAATAATTTTAATCGCTTGCTTAACAACATTTATCTTAAACTATACTGATGGCTCATCAGTAGCCGATCCTCCGAATATTGAGATTACTTCTTCAAATACTCGCCCCCTCAAAACTACAGTCAAAGCTGAAGAAATCACCACTGCTCCTACGGACATTTCAGACCCGAAGGCTATTTTAGCAGGAACTGGTATGCAAAATGGTCAAGTGATCATCACGCATAGACCAGACTGGAAATTTGATGGAAACTTAATCGCTCAGCTTGAAAAGCTTAAAATCGCCGCAGCAAATGGAGATATTGAAGCAAACTATGTTCTTGCTATGAACCTTAGGTATTGTTATTACAGTCCCGCCGATGACATTGCACTTGAGAAGAAGCTAGAGCAAGCCTACGAATTTAGCGATAACGAACTAGCTGTGGCTAATATTACAAAAAGATACAAGTATTGTTCTGGCATTGAGCAAAGACAACGCAACCAGTTTTATAGTTACTCAGAAGCCGCCGCAAGTAATGGGTACGTAGCCGCACAGGAAGTTATTGGTAGCATCACTCCAGAGTTATTTATGGAATCTCAGGGTTACGAAAACCTTGAACGAGACGAATTTATAATAATGCGAGACAACTTTATTGAGCAGAAAATTGGATTTTTGGAGCAAGCGGCTCAAAACGGTAGTATCAGGGCATTAATTCGGCTTTCTCATATGAATCGTTCGCAAAACTATGGCGAAAATGGTTATGTTAAATCCTTTGCATTTAATCAATTAATTCTTGAACTTACTCAGAGCAACAAAACATATAATAAGTATTCACGGTATCAACAAAGGATGCACCCGCAGTTAACGACTGAGGAGATTGATAATGCATTTGCTATGTCTGAAGAATGGTTAGAAATAATTAGAACAAATGGCACATTATATTTAAATGGAAACTAGACAACGTGTGTTTTTATTAAAAGATAGTAATAACTTAACGGTGAAGCTTACCTCTCTAACTGCAATGCAATAGACGTTTGAATAATGACATGACAAATGTTCCTTTAATTAGTATAAGGATAACGCTGCATTCACCAGTTGAACTCACTGCTTGAAGCTGCCTGTCAGGTTTAGTTAAACCCTGGTATTTGGAATCGTTAAATAAAGTCTGAGCAACTACAGATTATCTTATTTATCTTTGACTAATTAACAGTACTCGCACACCTTACATGAGCACTTCACACGTTAAAGTACTTGTTGAATAAAATTTTCTATCAATTTTTTTATTTTTAACGATTACAGTATAGTGAATTAACTAAATTACCTGCCTTCACCGTGATGAAATTTCAACATCAGTTGCAATACTTAGTTTCATCAATATGCAAAAGAATAATTCCACCCAATAAAATACACTTATTTATCAGGCACTTCAGATTATTTAAGAAAGTTTAAGTTCAATATCAATGATAAAAAAAGCAATGATGAGGCTACTTTTAAAATACAGGTAATCATGTAATGCATATTAACAAGTTAATTTATTTACTACTGGCTGCTAGCTGGTCAATTAATATTTATGCCGCGCAAGCGACACACAAAACAGCTAATTTTTGGGACAATGCAACTGTCTACTTTATGTTAACCGATAGGTTTAATAATGGCGATCAAAGCAATGATCTCTCTTACAATCGTACTGCAAAGCCTGCGGTATTAAGAGGGTTTGAAGGCGGTGACATTAAGGGTATTATTAAAAAAATTGAAGAAGGCTACTTTACTAAACTAGGGGTGGATGCGATTTGGATGACACCTTTAATTGAACAAGTGCACGGTTATGATGAATCTGCAGGACTAACGTATTCCTATCATGGTTATTGGCCAAAAGACTGGACAGCTATTGATGCAAACTATGGTAGTGAAGCCGATCTAAAACAAATGATTAAGGTGGCTCATAAGTACAATATTAAAGTGCTCATGGATGTTATTATTAATCATACTGGGCCTGAAACTAAGTCAGACTGGGCATGGCCATCCGACTGGATAAGAACCTCGCCTATTTGTCAATGGAATAACTACCAGCAAAATACTCAGTGTGCATTGGCTACCTCTCTTACAGATATCAAAACGGAAAGTGAAGCAAATGTAGAGCTTCCACAGCAATTACTCAGTAAGTGGAAAAAAGAAGGACGTCTTGAGCAAGAGCTTGCTGAACTTGAACTATTTTTTAAACGCACAGAGTATCCAAGAGCGCCAAAATATTACCTTGTTAAATGGTTAACCGACTGGGTTAAAGAGTATGGAGTAGATGGTTTCCGTGTTGATACGGCTAAACACGTAGAGGCAGATATTTGGACGGTTTTAAAAAAGGAAAGTAAATTTTCTTTTAACGCATGGAAAAAGAATAACCCTGAGCAAGTTAAGGATGACATACCTTTTTATATGGTGGGTGAAGTATTTAATTGGGGATTAAACGATTATAAAAATACGGTAAAAAATGGACGTGGTTATGATTATGGCGACAAGCAGGTAGATTTTTTTGATTATGGCTTTGATGCATTAATTAATATGGGATTTGTTGCCCATGCTTCTCAATCTGCAGAAACAATATTTTCAAGCTACTCAAAATCACTTAATAAAGGAGCATTAAAAGGTAAGGGCATTCTTAACTATATCGGTTCTCATGATGACCCTGACTCTTACGACATAAAACGAGAGAAAACTTTTGATACGGCCTTTAAGTTGATGTTAGCCCCAGGTGGCGTTCAAATTTACTATGGCGATGAATTGGCTCGTCCAATGATTGCCGAAAATGCTTACGGCGATGCAAATATGCGAACTTTTATGAATTGGCAAGATATTGAAAAACCTGATACTCAAGCTATTTTAGCCCATTGGCAAAAGCTTGGTCAGTTTAGAAAGCAGCAAAATGCCGTTGGCTCAGGCAAACATATGCAGTTAAACCAATCCCCGTATATTTTTAAGCGTGAATTGAACAATGAAGAACCCGTGCTAGTTGCTAAAGATCTACCAAAAGGAAATAAAAACATTTCTGTTTATGAGTTATTTGATGATGGAGAAGTACTTTTTGATTATTACTCAAATCAAACTGTTACCGTAAAAAATGGCAAAATAGCGATTAATAGTGATTTCACTTATTTATTGATAGGTAAAGCTAACTCTTCTGCAAATAATGTGAATATTGGGAAGTAAAGTTTTAAAGATATAGACTTTCAGCAATAGGTGAAAGCCTTAGATAACCTCTAATATGCAATGATTGGTTAGTCAAACAAATCATTGCATATACTAAAATCATTAATATTTGCTAAGATGACGCAACGTTTACATTCATATGCTGTTTTAATGAAATATCAAATTGGTAGCTTTATTTTAGATACCCGAGCTCGAACCTTATCTGATCAAGATAGCTGCCAGAATATCCGCCCTAAAACTTTATCCTTGTTATTATATTTTACGCAAAGAGCAGGAAAAACAATTTCCAAACAGGAATTGTTAGATAATATTTGGGATGATGTTAATGTGGATGATGGCGTGGTTTTTCAGTCTGTTCGGGAAATTCGACAATTATTCTCTGATCCAAAAATCATCCAAAACTACCCTCGTAAGGGTTATGAATTTACCGTTCAAGCCCACAACCTTAATCAAAAAAACAAGATTTCAAAGACAAAGTTGGCCTTCTTAAAATATTTGCTCCCCTCTGCTTTGATTATACTAATTGCCATTTTATTGTTTCCACTAAATGTAAGTGAAAACGTTGATATAAAATACGAACAAAACATTGTTGTTTTACCTATTAAAAACCATGTCCCCTATGCAGAGAATGATTGGATATACTTAGGAGGAATGGAGCAATTCATCGCTAAACTTAAAGGTTTGCCTGACAAAATCTTTGTTCATCAAGGAACCTATATTCCTCGTTTAATGCACATTGCAGGATTAGAGAGAAATTTTAAATCCGCCGATGTCAGTAAAATATTCAATACCTCTGGTGCCACAGTAGTCGTTGAAACTGAAATTCACGGTAATGTTTCTGATTATAAACTGGTTTATAAATTTCACCTCCCAAATAGTGTAAAGCAGGGGGTTATTCTGGATACATCTATTAATGGCGCGCTTACTACGTTATCCAATAAATTAGCTGACTTTATCAACTACCCATTGAAAGTTAGTAAAAACATGCCTTTGAAAGAATTTAGTGATGCTTTATTTGCTGAAGCCATGATTAGTTATGAGTCAGATTGGCATACATCCATTAGTTTTTTTGAAAGCTATTTGGCATTGAACCCAAACTCTGTAATTGCCATGATTTATCTGAGCAAGTTGTATTTATGGGATGATAGGATTGAACAAGCAACTCATCTCATCAATAAAGCGTCTACACTTACTCATGGTAATGTACAAGAAGTAGCCTATATTAGTTTGGTAAAAGGCAGAATTGCAGCTAAACAAAAAGACTGGCAACAAGCGATGGATTTGTATCAGCATGCAGCTAAAACAATCGAAAGTCATCTTGATTGGTTTTTAAAAGCAAGTATCGCAGAAGAGCAAGGTTTAGCCTATATTGAACAAAATCAATTGAAGAAATCATTACAATCATTCAACTTAGCACTGTCTTTTTATCAAATCATTCAAAGCCCAATAGGTATTAACTCGACACAATTGCATTTAGCTGATGTCTTATTTCAACAGGGAAATATCGATGAAGCGATAAGAGCTTACTTAAAAGCAAAACAAGATATTCAACGCCTAAAACTTGAGTTTCTCTATTCAATGCTGAATAACTACGAAAGAAAATTTAATAAGCACGTTGATAAAAATGTTGATTAGGTTTTTAGCTGATGTTCACTTAAAGGTGTAAGTTGGAGAACCATGATTACTGACGATATCAAGCACAAACCCAATCGGGAAATCTTGCTGTCTTGCTTGATTATATTTGTCAATAATACTCATGCTAATGTTAACCTGAAGAACTAACAAGCGACTGCATACGTATTCAAGATGCCGCGTTAAGCTGACAAGGTTATTATCAACCCTATACTAAAATAAGTTTTATATAAGGATTACCTTTGACCTTTTTGACTTTGCTTTCACCGCTAAGAACAACCGTGTTTTTTGTTTTATTTTTTGTGCAATCCGTTGTTTTTGCAAGCGAAAATAACGGCTACATAAGTCATCAATTGACGGTTAACAGTTTAGTTATAACCACTGAACAAGGTGATGTAAGCTTGAGCACTTATGGCGAACAAGCCATTGAAGTGCACTACTTTCTAGCCCAAAAAGGCCTTAATGCCATAGAGACAAACGCCGCTAGATTACCTTCATTTGCGATTAAAGAAGGCGCAATGAAGCAGTCATTTAAATTGATTAGTAAAAAGAAAACTTTAGAGTTTTCTAGCGGTACATTAACCGCTATTGTGACTAAAATTCCCTTTCACATTGCTTTTTATAAAGTGAAAGGTCATGAAAAACAGTTATTGCTAACAGAAGAGCGTGGCTTCTTTACAGGCTCTGCACTAGAGAATGACAAACAGTACAATGTGCAAGGTTTTCGTTTTAAGTTAAGTGAACATGAAAAGCTACTCGGTGGTGGGGAACGCGTATTAGGCATGGATAGACGCGGTCATCGTATGCCTCTATATAACCGTGCTCATTACGGTTATGAAACCCAATCTAATCAAATGAATTTCAGTTTGCCTGCAGTATTCTCAAGCAATAAATACATACTATTATTTGATAACTCAGCCAAAGGCTGGATGGATTTAGGCGAGTCCGAGCAGAACATAATGCAATTTGAGGCTGTTTCAGGTCGCATGGCTTACCTAGTTTTTGCAGGTGATACATACCCTGAATTAATTAAAAACTATGTTGAAGTTACAGGAAAACAGCCTATGCCACCACGATGGGCATTTGGTAATTACGCTTCTCGTTTTGGATATCGTTCTGAGCAAGAAGTGCGAGATACGGTTAATAAATTTATCGATTTAGACTTCCCTCTTGATGCCTTGATTTTAGATCTGTATTGGTTTGGCAAAGATATCAAGGGTCATATGGGCAATTTAGATTGGGATAAAGAAGCATTTCCAACGCCTACAAAAATGATCAGTGATATTAAAGAACAAGGAGTAAATACCATCTTGATCACTGAGCCGTTTGTACTAACAAGCTCAAAGAAATGGGCTGATGCCGAACAAAATCATGCCTTAGCAAAAAATGCTGATGGCAAACCCAAACGTTTTGATTTTTATTTTGGCAATACTGGCTTAGTTGATGTTTTTAACGAAAAAGGCCAGAGCTGGTTTAATGATATTTATAAAACATTGCATCAACAAGGCGTAATGGGTTGGTGGGGAGATTTAGGAGAGCCAGAGGTTCACCCTAACGATACCTTGCATACCCTTGAAAATGGCAGTGTTGTGAACGGGGATGCTATACACAACGTTTATGGGCATCAATGGGCAAAAATGGTTTATGAGAATCAACTAGATCTCGCGCCTAACGAGCGGCCATTTATTTTAATGCGATCGGGTTTTGCAGGCTCACAACGCTACGGCATGATCCCTTGGACTGGTGATGTCAGCCGCTCTTGGGACGGATTAAAGCCACAAGTAGAACTTAGCCTGCAAATGGGCGTGTTAGGCATGGCTTATACTCATTCTGATTTAGGCGGCTTTGCTGGCGGAGAAACCTTTGATAAAGAAATGTATATCCGTTGGTTACAATACGGAGTATTCCAGCCTATTTACCGTCCACACGCACAAGATAATATCGCCCCAGAAGTGGTATTTCACGATAAAGAAACACAAGATATTTTACGAAAGTTTATTAAACTTAGATATAACTTACTGCCTTATAACTACACCTTAGCTTATCAAAATAGTACCACAGGCATGCCGCTAATGCGTCCGCTTTTCTTTGAAGAAGAGCCTGAAAATGATAGTAATCTAAGCTTAATGAACAATGCTAAAAGTTATCTATGGGGTGATGCCTTTTTAGTAACCCCTGTTGTTGATGCTGGAGTTAAATCTGTATCAGTGCCTTTACCTAAAGGCGTTTGGTTTGATTACTTTAATGGAGATAGGCATCAAGGCAATCAAACCATTGACATTGCAACGAGCTTAGAAACGTTGCCAGTACTAGTTCGAGCAGGTTCGTTTATCCCTATGGTTGATGATATTCAATCAACTAAAGACTACGACAGCAGCAAGTTAACGCTACATTATTATGCTGACGAGTCAGTTAAAAATAGTACAAGCGAAATGTATGAAGATGATGGTGAAATATTTCAAGCTAACGTTCAAGGTTTGTTTGAGTTACTATCCTTTAAAGCCAATCAACAAAGTGGCAAACTAAGTCTCCAGCTATCAAGAAGTGATAATCACTATGTTGGCATGCCTCAAAACAGGCAAATGACATTAGTCATCCATAATTGGCAAAGCCAACCAACTAAAGTAATGGTAGGCAAGAAAAAAACCAAGAACATCAGCTGGAATAAAAAAGCACAAACCTTGACCGTTGAATTTAATTGGCAACACCAAGATTTAACACTAGATGTTCAGTAAAATATACCGTATGAAAGCGAGCCCTAACAATGAACACAGCAGAAAAAAACATCATAAACTTAATTGCCGATATTGGTGGCACAAATATTCGTATCGCTCAGGCAGATGAGCAAAGCGAGACAAAATTTACCGATATAGAAACCTATCAATGTGCTGAATTTGATAGTCTAGCGGATGTTATTTCTCAATATATCGACAATAAACAACTTAATAACGCCACTATTAATGCTTGTTTAGCAATAGCCTGCCCTGTGGATGACGATATTATTTCAATGACCAACTTACCTTGGCAGTTTTCACAGCAAGCTTTAATAAAAAAACTTAGTTTACATAGTCTGACTATGATCAATGACTATACCGCTATTGCCATGGCAATCCCATTATTAAGCGATAGCCAAAAAGTAAAAATTGGTGGTGGAGAAACGGTAGCTAACAAACCCATTGCCGTGTGCGGTCCAGGTACCGGCCTTGGTGTTGCCAACTTAGTTCCAATGAATGGCAAATGGCATTGCTTTAGTGGTGAAGGTGGTCATGCTGATTTTGCCGCGGTAGATGAGCTTGATATTCAAATATTGCAATTTTTACGCAATATCAAGCAACGAGTATCTTATGAACAACTGTTATCTGGCTATGGTTTAGAGCAAATTTATCAAGCGCTTTGTGCCATTCATCAACAAGATACCAAATTACTCAGCGCAAAAGATATCAGTACAAATGCCCTTGCTGGCAACTGCCCTACTTGCGCACAAGCTTTAGCACAATTTTGTAAAATACTCGGTAGCTTTGCTGGCAATCTAGCACTCACTATGTACAGCCAAGGCGGTGTTTATATCGCGGGTGGCATAGTTCCTAGGTTTGTTGAATATTTTCAAAACAGTGGTTTTAGAGCACGCTTTGAAGCTAAGGGGCGTTTATCACACATTACCGTGCAAACACCTACTTTCGTCATTACTGAAGCCCAGCCCGGTTTGCTTGGCGCTGCTGCATATTTATTACAGAAACAGCAATAGAAATTTACTCGACTGAATACGTATGTAAGAGATAGCGATTCTTAGTTATAGTTAGTATATTGAGATTATTGAGATGACTCGACTCATTCCAATACCCTCGTTGTTTGATTTTTGCCTAATTATATTGGGTTACAGGCACTCTTAACGAGTGCTTTTTTATTAAACTAACTGAAATGATTAATATAAGAGTCCGCACATGACCACGACTGATACCGATACCAATAAAAGTACAGCTCATCAAAAACCGCGCCTCAGTTTTTGGCAAATATGGAATGTCAGTTTTGGCTTTTTAGGCGTTCAATTTGGCTTTGCGCTGCAAAATGCAAATGCGAGTCGAATACTCTCAGACTTGGGTGCTGATTTACATTCTCTATCGTTATTCTGGTTAGTGGCCCCTATTATGGGATTGATCATTCAGCCGTTAGTTGGCTCAGCCTCAGACAGAACATGGAATCGCTTAGGTCGTCGTAATCCTTATATATTGGCCGGTGGTTTTGCCGCGGCAATTGGCATGTTATTGATGCCAAACTCAGCAACGCTTGCTAGCTTTATTACCCCACTATTTTTTGGCGCTATGATGCTAGCCTTAATGGATGCCTCTTTTAATTTAGCCTTTCAACCGTTCCGAGCTTTAGTATCTGACATGGTGCCTTCAGAACAGCGAAACGTTGGTTATTCAATCCAGTCATTTTTAATTAACATTGGCGCAGTTTTTGGTTCAATTTTACCCTTTGTACTAACGAATGTAATTGGCTTAGAAAACACGGCTAGCACAGGTTCAGTCGCTCCATCGGTAATTTGGGCATTTTATATTGGCGCTTCTGTGATGTTAGGCTCGGTATTATGGACAGTATTTAGAACGAAAGAATATGCACCGGGCACTAATGGTTTAGCCCCATTAGAACAAAGAGATACAGAGCAAACTATTAGCGATAAATTATCAGGTTTTTTCGGTCTAATGAAAACAATGCCAAGCACGATGAAACAGTTAGCACTAGTGCAGTTTTTCTCTTGGTTTGCATTATTTATCATGTGGGTTTATACCATGCCTGCTATTTCCCAACACATATGGGATATAGAGGCTAAATGGTTTGACCCACATTATTTAGAGTCTGTCGGTACTATCCCTGAGCATATTGCTAAAGCGAAAGGTACTGCTGGCGACTGGGTAGGAATCATCTTTGCTGCTTACTCTTTTTTTGCGGCAATAGCCTCATTAGTTATGGCCAAAGTGGCTAATAAAATTGGTCGCAAGCTAACTTATTCTTTATCGTTACTTGCTGGTGGAGTCGGTTATTTAAGTATTATGCTTATGCAAAACCCTGAGCTAACGTTAGTAAATTTAGGTATCACTCAAATTGAAGTTCCACAAGGCGCTGTAGCACTATTTTTACCTATGGTTGGTATTGGTATGGCTTGGGCAGCAATATTAGCCATGCCGTACGCCATTTTGGCAGGTTCATTACCGGTGAAACAAACCGGTGTTTATATGGGTATATTTAACTTCACCATTGCGGCACCACAAATTGTTTCAGGTATTTTTGCTGGCTGGATATTAACGGCAGTATTTGATAATCAAGCTATCTACATTATTATGTTAGCCGGTGGTTCAATGATATTAGCTGCGCTATCCGTCTACTTTGTGAAAGATGGCGTAGAAGAAAAAACAACAGTTAATCATGGTGAAGTAACTGCGTCATAAAATTTCACACCAAGATACAAACTAAAAAGGGCGCTTTTAAAGCGCCCTTTTGTTTTGCTAGAAATTAATAACTAATCTTTTGCTTAGTTACCACAGGACTTTCTAATAACCAATTCTGGGGATATAAGTGTAGTTGAAGTCTCTTCACCATTAATAGATTCAAGTAAAGTACTCACTAATAATTCACCGGCTAATTTAGTATCTTGTTTAACCGTTGTTAATGGCGGAAAAGTAAAACTCGCAATAGCTATATCATCAAAGCCAACAACAGCAACTTGCTCTGGAATTGAAATATTATTCTCTTGCAATGCACGCATAGCCCCTATCGCAATTAAGTCACATGCTGCGCAAATGGCATCGAATTTACCACCACTTTTTATCAATTCACAAGCAGCTTCATAACCCGCTTCTTCAGTATAAAGAGCATTAAACTGCATATTACTATTAACGACTAAGCCATTCTCCTTAAGTGCTTCACAGTGACCTTTATAGCGATCAAAAAATTCGGGAGCATGACTAGAGGCGCTACCTAAAAAAGAAAAATGTTTTCGACCTTGTTTAATAACGTGCTCAGTAATTTCTTTACCACCAAGAAAATTATCACAGCCGATAGAAACAATGGGCAAGTCTTTTACTTCTGCACCCCAGCGAACAAAATGTGTTCCTTGCTCATTTAATTTAATTAGCTTTTCTTCATAATCAACATAATCACCATAGCCAAGTAAGATCAAACCATCAGCCTTATTGCTGTCTTCAAAATCAGCATGCCAATCATTACTCGCCTGTTGGAAAGAAACTAATAAATCATAACCCTTGTCTGCACACGCTCTAGTTATGCTACCTAACATAGATAGAAAAAAGGGGTTGATGGCTGAGTCATCATTGGTGGGATCTTCAAATAATAACAACGCAATAGTGTCACAATGCTGTGAGCGTAAATTACTCGCGTTTTTGTCTACCTTGTAGTTTAATTCTTTGGCAATAGCCTGAATTTTTTGTCTGGTTTCTTCGTTAACTAAAGGGCTATTTCGCAGTGCTCTAGACACTGTCGACTGAGAAACACCTGCCTGATAGGCGATATCAAAAGAAGTAGCTTTTTCTTTCACTTGGATAATCTCAATAAATATGTTTAAAAACAAAGATAACAAGAATATACCTGAGCAAGTTACATAATACCAATTTGATTAAGTCTATAGATGCAAAAAAGTCCAAATAGAAGCTATTTGGACTTTTTAGAAAACTATTTTTAGTTATTGTTCAGTTTAAAAAATTGACCCAACTTCGATATGGAACATCCCAATACTTAAGTCGTCTGAACTGCTTAAATCAATCCAATTTTGCTGGTAACTTGCACGGATAAACATACTGTTATCTAATTCATAACGCATGCCGGCTGCAACATTATAAGAAAAGCGAGTATCATCATGAGTATTCTGATAGCTTTCACATATATATCCCCAAATAGGATGCCACCAACAAAAGCCATTGGGTGGTCCATCTGCAACATTACTGTCTACATAACTCCAGCCTAAGCCCGCTTGTACAAATGGGGTAAATTGCTCGGTTGTAAAGTTATAAACAACATTGAACTGGCTGTTATAAAGGTTCATTTTATGATTGACTTCATAAGTGTCATTATTTTCATCAACTAAGGTTGCATCATATTTTGGCGTTATTGAAGTGAATTCATAATTAACTAAAATATGTGGGTTTAGGTTATAACCTAATGAAAATCCCCAACCTATATCACTATCAATATCAATGGACGAACCCATTCCACCATCGACATCGGTTGATAAACTGTTTAATAGCTTAAAACTAGATTCCCACTTGCCATCACGTCTTGTTTGTTTAGCATTCGATTCACCACTAAAACTCAGCGACAAAAGCGCAAAAACACCAACCAACAGAACTAACTTTTTCATTTCACTTCCTTATTAATAATTTATTTCAAATAAAATCTTAGCAGTAACCTCTGCTAAAAAAAACTTACTTAGTGCTCGCGCGAGAAACATATTCACCAGAGCGTGTATCAATTTTTACTTTTTCGCCAATTTGTACAAACAAAGGAACGCGTATTACCGCCCCTGTAGCTAAAGTGGCGGGTTTTCCGCCAGTGCCTGCTGTATCACCTTTTAGACCTGGGTCTGTTTCTGTGATATCAATTTCAACAAAATTCGATGGCGTAACAGAAATTGGTGAGCTATTCCATAATGTAATAGTACAAATATCACCTTCAACTAACCATTTAACGGTATCGGCAACAGCTTTATCATCGGCGGCAATTTGTTCAAATGTTTCATTATTCATAAAATGCCAAAATTCGCCATCTGCATAAAGGTAAGCTAGTTCAACTTCCATTACATCAGCGCCTTCAACTGACTCTCCTGATTTGAATGTTTTCTCTAAAACCTTGCCTGATACTAGTTTACGAATTTTAACGCGACTAAAGGCTTGACCTTTACCTGGCTTAACCAATTCGTTTTCTAGAATATTACAAGGTTCGCCATCAAGCATGATTTTTAGTCCAGCTTTAAACTGGTTAGTACTGAAATTAGCCATAAGTGTACTCTTTTATTAATTGTCTATTACCATTAAACTACGCAACATCTAAGGTAAAGATCATAAGTTGAAATTAGAATTGTCGCAGATAATAACCCAAATTGACCCTCAATTGCATCTTTGCGATGAAAATTCATGGCAAAAAGATCTACGTCAAGTAATAACTGACCCCAAAAAGTTATTAACCTTACTTGGTATCGATGCTGGTGATTATTTACAACACTTCAAAGCTCGGAAATTATTTCCCGTACGCGTGCCCTTACCTTTTATTAAGCGTATGAAAAAAAATGATATTAATGACCCTTTATTAAAACAAGTAATGCCTTTATCAAGTGAGTTTGTTATCACCGATGGTTTTATAACGGATCCTCTAGAAGAACATGATACCGTTGCTGAGGGCTTGTTACATAAGTACAAAAACCGCGTATTAATGATAGTAAAAGCAGGTTGTGCCATTAATTGTCGCTATTGCTTTCGCAGACACTTTCCCTATCAAGAAAATAGCCCGAATAAACAACGGTGGCAGCAAGCATTAAGTTATATTGCTGAACACTCAGAAATTTCTGAAGTGATTTTTAGCGGAGGGGATCCGTTAATGGCAAGTGATGAATATTTAACTTGGTTAGTTGAAAAAATTGAAGCAATTCCCCACGTGAAACGTCTACGTATTCATACAAGGTTGCCAGTAGTTATTCCAAACCGTATTACTACTAACTTGGTTAAATTGTTAAGTCATAGCCGTTTAAAAGCCACTATGGTCTTGCATATAAACCATAGCAACGAAATAGGTGCTGACTTTGTTAAAGCACTTGAGCCATTAAAAGCTGCGCATATTCCATTATTTAACCAAAGTGTACTACTTAATGGTGTTAATGATAGTGCTGAAATTTTGAGTAAGTTAAGTGAAAAAATGTTTGATATTGGCATCATTCCTTATTACCTTCATCTTTTTGATCCCGTACAAGGTGCAGCTCATTTTGATGTAAAAGAAGCAACAGCAATAAAAATAGTTAACGAAATGCTTGCTATCTTGCCTGGTTTTTTGATGCCTAAACTAGTTCGAGAAATAGCAGGAGAAGCTAACAAAACACCAATAAATCTGGCATAATTGCCGGCAGTTCGTACTTTACTACGGTAAAAATCACGATGAACATTACGAGAAATCACTCTCTACAATAAAGACAAAAACATGACCAAAGCCATAGAACAACAATTAATTGAAAACATTTCTTTGATCTTAAAAAGATCATTAACTGCAGATGCCACCTTAGCCGACTTACGAGAGAATAAAAAAGCAGGATTTGAAGCTATATTCAAAAAAGATGCAGCCTTTAACTGCTCAGCCAATACTTTCCAACCCTATGTTGAAGAAGTTGCTGATGACCTACTCGCATGGCAAGCAAATAAAACCCAGCAACAATTACTTATTCCTTTAGTGAAAAAAATTGAACAATTATTTACTGTATTAGCTGGTTTTGAACAAACACATAGTGCGTAAGCCTTAGAGTACTTAAGTCTTATAGTACTTGGGTAGACTCTCTATCGCTTACAACTTGTAACTGACAATGGTGTTGTTCAAGCAGTGATAAAATAGTTAAGTTAAGCTGGTTAATTTCATTTAAATAAACATCAAAATCAATTGTGTTTACATAAACTAAAATATTGAGTTCTATTCCCTTGAGAGTGCATGCTTTTATATGCACTCGTTGTAACTCAACCGATAATGTATCCACACTTAAAAAATACTCCCGCAGGGCATTTAAAAGAGCATCTATGTTAGTCGTAGAGCATGTTGGCGTTAAGTACATTTTAGGACGAAAAGCGATTCTTTCTCGCTCTGAAAAATTCTCAATTTCCATATCAATGAATTTAGCATTGGCAATATAAATAACCGTTCTATCTAATGTTCTTATCCGTGTAGCACGTAAACCAATTTCCTCTACTACACCTAAGTATTTTCCAAATCGACAAAAATCACCTATTTTTACAGGAGCTGAGGTATACAAGGTAATAGCACCTATAATGTTTTCTACCGTTTTTTGCGCTGCAAGGGCAATTGCCAAACCACCAATACCAAGGCCTGCTAGTATTGTCGTTGCACTAAAACCTAGATTTTCAAACCAAATTAAAACCGTTACCATGGCTACAATTGATTTTACTACAGTGCCTGCGGGTCTTATTAAAAATACTGCTAGTGGTTTATCCTGTTCGATAAATCGTTCTGCTAGCTTTATTTTCATTAAATCAATAAAACGGAACAACACCCACAACCATGCGATGGTAAGTAATGTTGCCCCCTCTGCTACAGCTTTAGACTCATGTGTAGCATTGGCCTCTGGCATAAAAAATCTTAATAAAACTACGGTTAGCAATAAAGATAATGGTTTTTCAATAAACTGCTGGGTCTCTGGTAATACATTTGGATTAAAACGTTTCAAAATATAACTAAAACTTAATGTTAAAATCTTAGCCGCAATAAAAAAAACAAAAATCATGTATAAAAAATATAGCCATTGCCATAATTTCACACCCAAAAAACTCATTGCTGGTAAGTTTTTTGATAACCATTCTCCTAACGGGGTGTAGCCATACTCAAGACTTAAACTTGGAATTTTCGCAACGGTAGAATTAGATATTTTCCAAATTTTAACTTTATCTTCTTTGCGAGGCACATGTTGAAGATATAATTTTACCGAACCGTTTTTGGTGTTTATATTGCCAAATAAATCACGATAGCTAGGTACATTTTTTTCATTTAGATCTCCTTTTGGATCATCGCTAATACCATTGATATCAACCCATATAGTTCTACTTAACACCACATAAAACTGTCTAGCTAGCTCTTCTTTGCCAACAGTGAGTACATCTGAAGGTAAGTTTCTATAATCAAGATAATTAGTCGCCGTTGCATAATCTTGATTTTTTACTGCATTTATAAAGCCTTGAAAACTACTTCTTGGTTGGCCTCGTCTGTATTCATCCTCTGGTACATTTACATCGATGAATAATTCATCTTCCGCTGCCTCTTCCTTTGGCTGAATATCTTCATTTAAAATATCTTTCAAGGAAACTTTGGCGTCTTGTTGCTCTTGTGCGTATAAAGGAAGAGAAAATGACAGGGTCAGTAAACAAAGAAATATCGAGAATAGGGTTTTCATGAATAACTTCCGAGTTATATATATAACTGTAAGCTAACATAAATAAGTAATTAAGCTCAAGAAAGAGATTTTACATTAAAGCAAAAAAAAGCTGCCGAAGCAGCTTTTTACAACGATTATTAACTGGGTTTATTCTTTTTCAACAATGTGATCTTTAAATGTCTTAAAAAACCAATCATCAAGCATTTTCTTTTCATATCTTAAAGAGTCATTACGATATTTTAAACTACTGCTTCGCATAAAGTTCATATCTTTGGCTACAACTTCAGCAGCGATTATTTCACTACCATCAGCATTAACTAGTTGATAAGAAAAATTCATTCTAGGAAAATAAATATCTTTAACAATCCTCATATTGTTTATACCTCCAGCATGAGTGTCGCCAGCTAAGTCAACATCGGTTACCTCTATCTTTAATACTTGTCCCTCAGGAAGGCTTTCTGCAAGCTTGGTAAAGTGCTTTTCAAAGTTTTTAAACGTAGTTTCACGAAAGTGCTTTCTTCCCCCATTATTACTTGGGCGTATATCGCGATACTTTTCATAATCTGTCCAAATCACCTCTGATGTTGCTGCATATGCAACATTTTGGAATGACACAATGGTGAACAAAGCCAACAAGGTTGTAGTTAACGTTTTCATAAGCATATCCTTTTCTGTTAGGTCTCACTTATTAGACCATCATAATGACGATATCATTGTAAAGAAATGTTAATTAGTTTGATAAAATTGTTTCATCACACTAGCAACAATAACAGCTGTGCGTTGTTGGCGCTGTTCAATTGTAATCCCTTCAAGGGCAAAACCTTGGGCGATACCGCGCCATACTCTTTTGCCAGTGATAGCATCTTCAATGTAAATTAAAAAACTGCCTTTGTTTAAATCATTCTTTTCAGGCAAGCCAGGACTCACACCAAATTTTTCATTAATTTTTTCATCAGACAGGTCATTTGAAAGAGCAACACCAAACCCAACATGAAAAGCCGTTTGTTGGCCTTTTTGAGCTATTACAAAACCATTTTGTTGTAGATCATTAACAATGGCATTTGTATAAAGATGATAAACAGCCTGAGTTTGTTTGGCTTTCAAAGATGTCTCTTTGACATATTTAGGCGACAGTGAAAACAAACTTTTTTGCGGGTAGTTAAAAGGTAAATCTCTAACACTAGAAATCGCAAGCTGATTATTATTTTGTTTCGATTCGGGTGTAACTTGTACACATGCTGATAAAGTTAGTGTGATCAATACTAATGTCAACAAATTCATAACTTTCTTCATTCCATATCCTAAAAGGCACCTTTATTGTAATGGTGACTTATTCTGTTGCATAAGTATATCTATTCTAAGTAAAATTATGCAACAGAGTGTTATTGAAAAATACATATCTCGCTACAAATATTTAATACCAAGTCTATTAAATTATTTACCACTCAGCGAGAATTAAAAGGCTTAGAGGCAAGGCATTGATTGAAGAGAATGGTTATTCCCTTGTCAAAATCAATAACGCTGCATATAAGCCTTTTAAACTCACCCTTCGGGAGCTCATTAGCAAACTGAAAACATCACAAAATTAATGAAATATAGAATAACTATGTTTAAACAATTTTGCTTGTTCTAAGCTCACTAATGCAGCTCTGAGCTGGGAATAAATTTAGTAGAATTGGTATATTTATAAATTTTCTTCTGCAAACGAAGCCAAACGGCTACGAACTACACCATTAAGGTTAACTGTTGCACTACCTGAAAAATCCTTAAATCTTTCGACAATATAGGTTAAACCTGAGGTGACGGCAGTTAAATAATTACTATCTATTTGTGCTAAATTACCAGAGCAAACTAACTTAGTTCCTTCACCACAACGCGTTATAATTGTTTTAAGCTGTGATGCAGTTAAATTTTGGCATTCATCTAATAACACTAAAGCATTTTGAATACTGCGCCCACGCATAAAGTTAACAGACTTAAACTGAATGTTAGCCTTATCCATAATGTAATCTAAGCTGCCCGACATACTTTCGTCTTGTTGATGTAATACTTCTAAGGAATCAGTTATGGCAGCCAACCATGGTGCCATTTTTTCTTCTTCCGTTCCCGGTAAAAAACCAATTGATTCAGCTATTTCTGGTGTACTTCGGGTAACTATAATTTTGTCGTACAAACCTCGCTCGACCACTTGCTCTAATGCTGTAGCAAGAGCTAACAAAGTTTTACCACAGCCTGCAGGGCCTGTTAGAATAACTAAATCTATGGTTGGGTCGAGTAAAGCATCCATTGCCATACCTTGATAAATGTTTTTTGGATGAATGCCCCAAGCCGTTTTTCCTAATAAACGCTCGCGACCTAGATCTAAAATTGAGACTTGATCATCACTCCAACCGCTAACTTTACCGGCAAAAGTTTCACTTTCATCAATCAAATATTCATTCATATAACTTAATGGCACTGTACTTTTATCAACAATATGTGTGGTATTTCGCCCTTCGGTTTGGCTATCGCATACATTCACTTGTTGCCAAAAATCGCCTTCAAATTGATGATAACCTTTAGTTAAAAACTGAATATCATCAATGAGTTGATCAGTTCTGTAATCTTCAACATGCGCCAACCCAGCTCCTTTGGCTTTTAAACGCATGTTAATATCTTTAGTAACCAGAACTATCTTATTCTTCGGGTTTTCCTTTTGTATATGCAAAGCAGCATTAATAATTCGGTTGTCATTTTCATTAAAAGATAAAGTGTTTGCCGTTTGCTTAAGGCTGTAATCATTGATAATTGACAAACAACCGCTTGGGTGTTGTTCATCATTTTGTGGTAATTTCACACCTGCTAATACTTGTTCTGGAGTAGCATCGGATAAGGTATCTTCAAGTGCTCTGATAGCAACCCTTGCATCTCTGCTAACATCTTTGCGCCTATCCTTAATTGAGTCTAATTCTTCTAACACTGTCATAGGAACAACAACGTCATGTTCTTTAAAAGATAAAAAGGCAAAAGGTTCGTGCAATAGAATATTGGTATCTAAAATGTAGATTATTTTTTCTAAAGAGGAAGACGTTTCAGTGGATTTCTCATTATTCATATTTTCTTCAGTCATAAGCAATCTCCGTGATTTACTGACAAAAACAAACACAAAAGAATAAAACAATTATTACTAAGTATACCTATTAACCTTGACAGTTAAATAAAGACTTATCAAGGTGCTTTTGCAACTTTACATAGTTTTTTTTTATTTACTATACTGTTAATTAATAACGATAAATAATGGCACGTTTTATGACTTTAAGAGTTGTTTTGTTTTTCTGTTTTTTTTTCACCTTTCCTGCATTTTCTTTTGAGTGCAGTGAGCAGCAAGCAAAAAAAATACTAGCTGATTATCAATGGTATACTGAAGATTACCCGCCATACAATTATCAAAATGAGCAAGAAAAATTGGTTGGTATTTATCCTGAAGTATTAACGCTGATATACAAAGAACTTAATCTTAACATCAATCTTGAAGGCGTAATAATCGTACCATGGGCAAGACTTTTTTATACGCTTGAACACTCCCTTGATCATGCGGGATTTAGCATGATTAAAACACTTGAGCGAGAAGCGAAATTTCAATTAGTAGCTTTACCTATAGAAACAAAAGTATCCATTATGGTGCTAAATGAAAACAGACATATTTTAGCTAAAAAAACCCTTGAAGATCTTACTTATTCTGTTGTTCGACAAGACATAGGAGAACATTTACTTGATAAGCAATTAAATATAAGTAATAAAGTAAAAACTACCTCTGCTAGTAGTATGTTGAATATGCTAATTCACCGAAGAGTTCATGCTATTGCCTACTCTGAATTAGTTGCTTATTTTCAGATCGATAAGATAGGTTATACAAATCAAAAAATTGTGCCTATATACACCTTAAAAGATGGATTAAATACTGCTTTTATATTTCATAAAGACACACCTACTTGTGTCACTGAATTATTTACTCAAGTCATGTCCTCACTTGATGAAAGAGGAGAAATTGCTCGCGTGCTAAAAAAATATCAGCATTAGCAGATTAATTATTGTCTCATATCATTTGTTTTCCTGAATTAATTAATGATCATAGCTATGATTAAGAGTACTATAGCGCCGTTTTTCCCCTTGTTCTGTTACCTATAAGGGATTTACACTACCATTTTTAGTTCTCGGAGAGTTTAGTTTATGCCATTTCAGCCCGGTCAGCGTTGGATCAGTGACAGTGAATCAGATCAAGGATTAGGAACCGTTACCGGTATAGAGCATCGATTTGTTAATATCGTCTTCACTGCCACAGGTGAGTCTCGTCAGTATGCAAAAGCAAATGCGCCATTAACCCGTGTTGTTTTTAATCAAGGCGATACTATTCCGAGTCATGAAGGTTGGACGTTAAAAGTAACTTCTAGTAGTGAAGCGAATGGTATTATTACCTATCATGGAATAAAACAGGATGCTGATCAGAGCGAGGAAGTTTCATTAAAAGAAGTGATGATAGATCACTTTATTAAATTTAATAAACCGCACGACCGCTTACTTAACAGCCAAGTTGACAGACTTGACTGGTTTCGCCTTCGCAAAGATTGCTTACATCACCAATATCAACAGCAACAATCTGAATTAATGGGTTTAACAGGCGCTCGCGTAAGTCTTATTCCCCACCAACTTTATATCGCTGACGAAGTGGGTAATCGTTTTGCCCCCCGTGTTTTACTCGCCGATGAAGTTGGATTAGGTAAAACCATCGAAGCCGGCCTAATCATTCATCAACAGCTGGTAAGTGGTCGTGCAAAGCGCATTTTGATCATAGTACCTGAATCATTAATGCATCAATGGTTAGTGGAAATGCTGCGCCGCTTTAATCTTAACTTCAGTATTTTTGATGAAGATCGCTGTGTTGAAACCGCTGGTGAAGATGCAACTAACCCTTTTAGTACAGAGCAATTAGTGCTTGTTAACTTAGGTTTTGTCACTAACAACCCTAAGTGGTACGAAGAACTGATTAGTGAAGACTGGGATTTAATGGTGGTAGATGAAGCCCATCATTTAAAATGGCAACAAGAAAAGCCTAGCCTAGAGTATCAGTGTATTGAGCAATTGGCTCAAGTGATCCCTGGCGTATTATTACTCACCGCAACACCAGATCAATTAGGTCATGAAAGTCACTTTGCCCGTTTGCGCTTACTTGATCCTGATAGGTTCTTCGATTATGACAAATTTACCGAAGAAGAATCTCACTATAGCGAAGTGGCAGACGCTGCCAATGCTTTAGTTGAAGGTGAACAATTATCTGTTGATCAAGAAAGCACTTTATCAGCACTACTGAAAGAGTCTGATATTAGCCAGCAGTTAACTGGGCTAAATAGCGATAACGCACAAGAGCAACAAAATATTCGCCAGCAATTATTATCACAATTACTGGATAGACATGGCACAGGTCGCATCTTATTTAGAAACTCACGTAATACGATTAAAGGTTTTCCTGCGCGTGAAGCGCATCCCGCACCATTGATAATGCCTGAGCAATATCAAGAAACATTAAATGAGTTTATGCTTAGCGGTTGTCCTGAAACATTAGCGAATTCCAAGCAAGCCAAATTTGTTTTCACGCCTGAAATGCTATATGGACTAGATCACCAGGCAGAAACATGGACAAATTTTGATCCTCGTGTTGATTATTTAATTGATTTATTAAAATCGTTGAAAAAAGAAAAAGTATTAGTGATTTGTGCACATGCACAAACAGCGATTGATTTAGAAGCAGCACTTCGTGTTAAAGAAGGCATTCGCTCGGCAGTATTTCATGAAGGTTTATCAATATTTGAACGCGATAAAGCAGCTGCTTACTTTGCCCAAGATGAAGACAGTGCGCAATTATTACTGTGTTCTGAAATAGGCAGTGAAGGACGAAACTTCCAATTTTCTCATCACTTAGTATTATTTGATTTACCAAGTAATCCTGATTTATTAGAGCAACGTATTGGTCGCCTTGATCGCATAGGTCAAACAGAAATTATACGTTTGCACATTCCTTATTTTGAAGACTCTGCACAACATTTATTATTTGACTGGTATCAACAAGGGTTGCAAGCGTTTGAACATACTTGTATTACAGGTCGCGTAGTTTATGAAGCTTATGGTCAACAATTATTAGCATTAGCTTTAAGTGCACAGCAAGTTTCTAGTGAAGCTGAACAATTAATTAGTGATAGTTGGCAAAAACATTGTCAAATCAAAACAGAATTAGAATCTGGCCGTGATAAATTACTTGAGTTAAATTCGTCGGGTCAAGGTCGAGCCCGTGCATTAGTAGAAAAAATAGAACGTAGTGATAGACAAATACATTTGCCTCAGTTTATGTTTCAAGCATTGGATGTATTTGGTGTTCAACAAGACGATAAAGCCGACAATGCTATCGCGCTAAATCAAAGTGAGCACATGCTTAATAGCAATTTTCCTTGCCTACCTGAAGATGGTACAACAGTTACTTTTGACCGTAATACCGCCTTAATAAATGAAAACTATCAACTACTCACTTGGGATCACCCTATGGTACGAGGAGTGATGGATTTAGTGCTTAGTGATGAGATTGGCAATGCGAGTATGGGTTTATTAAAAAATGAAGCATTGCCTGTTGGCACTTTCTTTTTAGAGTGTTTGTTTACTGTAGAAGCTACCGCGCCTGCACATTTACAGCTAGGTCGGTATTTACCTACCACGCCCATTCGTATTTTAGTTGATAAAAGTGGGAAAAATCTTGCTGATAAAGTGAGTGAATCAGTGTTAGATAAACAGTTATCTCCAGTTAAAAAGCAAATGGCCTTGCAGTTAATTAAAGCTTTAAAGACACAAATTGGGCCACTAGTTGCCAAAGCTGAAGATCATGGCAAAGAACAAATTTGTGCTATTCAAACAAAAGCTTTAGCAAATATGCAAACTAAGCTTGAGCAAGAGCAGCAAAGATTAACCGCATTAAAGGCAATTAACCCGAGTGTTCGACAAGCAGAAATTGACTTTATTGCTCATCAACAAAACGAACTGACCCATTATATTGAAAAAGCTCAACTAACTTTTGAAGCAGTACGTATGATAGTGGTGACACATTAACTAAAAGTTACCAGCAAGAGAATTACCGAGTAGCGAAGTACCAAACTCTCAGCAGTTTCACTTCGAAACTCGCTACTCGCCACTTAAAACTTTGAGCGAAACGAGACAATATGAGTGCTAATCCAGATTTTGTATATAACCCACCAATGAGTCCTTACCTTGATATTATTTTTCAAGATGAAGACATCGTTGTTCTAAATAAAGGCAGTGGTTTATTAAGCGTACCTGGCCGCTTGCCTGAACATCAAGATTGCTTGCAAAATAGAGTGCAGCGGGTTTTGCCCACAGCGACCGTAGTTCACCGCTTAGATATGGCTACTTCTGGCATAATTATTATGGCGCTAAATAAACCTGCACATGTATGTATTAGCAGACAATTTGAACAACGAAAAACGAAGAAAAGCTATATTGCCCGAGTATTTGGTCACGTTAAAGAGCATGAGGGTAGTGTTGATTTACCACTTATATGTGACTGGCCAAATCGGCCGAAGCAAAAAGTTGATCATGAAAATGGCAAGCAATCTTTAACCCATTATCAAGTATTAAGCTACAGCGAGCTAAATTCAGAGGATGGTAGCTCAGAAAGTGGTGACTTAGAAAGTAATAGCACCTTAGTTGAATTAACGCCCATCACTGGACGTTCTCATCAACTACGTGTGCACATGTTAGCATTAGGACACCCAATTTTAGGTGACAGATTATATGCCCACGAGCAAGCATTATCGGTTAGCCCTAGATTACAATTGCATGCAAGAAACTTGAGCTTAGCGCACCCTGTTACGGGTGAGGAACTCTCTTTTGTCGCTCATTGTCCATTTAGTTAAACTTTTAGGTAAAACTTTTAGTAAACAAGCCGATATAGAAATAATATCACTGCGTAGGCGAGATTTTTTAAGCCCGGGGAACATTGTGCAAGCATTCTTTACGTTAATAACACGAAAATTAACAATCATCATTGTATTATTGAATTGTGCAAGCGTTGCAGTGCTTGCGCAACAAGATGAAAAAGCTTCAGCAGTGAAAGAAGTAACTGAAACTAATGCAGAGGCTAATGCTAAACCAAAAGAAACATCTGAAACAAAACTAACAGCTATCCCTATTCCGTCGCCCATCTCCCTTACTTTACAATATAAGGAAGACTTAAAGCATTACTTGCCCGCGGACCAAATTAAGCCTTTATTGGCGGGTCCCGATGATTACATAACGTTAATTACAGAAAACATGAGTGTAAATAATAAAGGCGTTGCAATTTTATTACCTGATTGGCAGCAGGGAGCAACAAACCCCAAAGCTATAAATTTCTTACGCAACAGGCTCCCTCAGCAGGGCTGGACTACCATCAGTATTCAGCCTGCTAGCAAACCAACAAACTACCCATCAAGCGCTTTAAATATTAGCGAGCAACAGCAAGAAAACAAAACCATTATTGATGACTATAAGATTAAACTTGCCGCAATGATGAACGCTGTGATATCTAAAGCGAATGAATATCCTGGCATTGTGATTATTATTGCCCAAGGCAACCATGGAGCAATGTTAGTAGAGCTTTTAAACCAAGGCGAAGAAGCACCAACAGTTACTCAATCTCCTAATGCATTAATCTTATTGAGTAGCTATTTATTATCTAGCAATAAATTAATTGATGAAACGAATACCGCTTTTGCTAAAAAACTAGCTTATAGCGAATACCCTATATTAGATTTATACCTAAGACACGATAACCCCATTGTTTTAGATAAAGCTAAACAGCGCTTCGCTTTGTCTAAAAAAGAAATGAAAGTCTATTATCGCCAACGCCAGCTTAACAATACCGCGATGGGTTACTACCCCGAACAAGAGCTGCTTACTCAAATTAATAGTTGGTTGAAATCTATTGGTTGGTAAAGCCTTACTTATCCTGTTTTGAAATCAAATCATACGCCGCTTGAATATCTTGGGTTTTTTCTTTCGCAGCTTCCATCATTGCCGGTGGTAATCCTTTAGCAATTAACTTATCTGGGTGATGTTGAGACATGAGTTTACGATAAGCCTTTTTAATATCACTTTTAGAGTCTTCTTTACTAACACCCAAAATTTTATAAGCGTTACCAAGTTGTCCTGCATTTGTTGGAGCATTTCCCCCATTAAATTGCTGGTAACTCTGCCCTGCTTGCTGGTTAAAAGCGGCACTGGCAATAATCATTTCTAGTAAATTATCTAACTGACGAGCAGAATACCCCAAAAGCTTCGCAATAGTGTGCAATACTTCTCGCTCTTTTGCGTCCAAATCGCCATCAGAAAAGGCCACCTGAATTTGAATTTCTAGAAACATCAACCGTAAATCATGACGATTGCCACAAATACTCTTAAATTTTCTTAATCGCTCTTTTAAAGGGAAACCATCCGCCTTCCCTTCGCGAAAAGCATCTTGTGCTTGTTGACGTAAATCATTAGTTAACCCTAGCTTTTCCATGTATGCATTCGCAAAAGCTATTTCATGGTTAGTTACTTGACCTTTCGCTTTTGCGACATGACCCATCACTGAAAAAGTGGTGTAGAAAAAAGCAGCCTGACGTGCAACGTCATCTTCTTTACCTCCACTTATACCATCAAAGTCAAATCCTCGGCCGCGGTCAAACATATGTCCCAACCACATACCTAACAAAGCACCAAATAAGTTCTTACTTAACATGAAGCCAAATAAAAACCCTAAAACTTTTCCCCAAATACGCATACCTTTCTTATTACCCTACATTTTATACCAATTTGAGCAACTTGGTTTTATTGGCTATTTGCTCACTACTCGTAGCTAGACGGCTACATTTGCTATATCATATACGTTTCATCGCGCATATTTAAGATAACATTTACAAATAAATGCTTTTTCTCCGACAACTTTATTTCTTCATCACTTTATTTTGTGTCGCATTTTTAATGCCAGCGTTAGCTGAAACAGATACTAAAGCACCTACCGAAGCTACGGCGCAGACTCAATCCCAATGCATTATTCCAACTTTTACCCCAATGATAGTAAATGCGCCCAAAATAATAGATGACAGTATTAGCATTACTTCTAAGTATTCGAGTATTGAAAAAGATCAAGTAGCCAACTTTAACGGTGGTGTCACTCTTATTGATAAAAGCCAAATAATCAAAGCAGATCAACTCGCCTTTGACCGTTTATTAATGAAATTTAATGCTCAAGGCAATATACACTATCAGAATCAAAATATTGATATTCTCGCTAGTGAACTTTATGCCAGTAATAAAGACAAAAAAAGCACCATGCTTGATGCGGCGTATCAACTTTATGGTAATCCCGGTCATGGCAGTGCCGTTGAATTACAAATAAGCTCAAAGGAAGGGTTAAGCTTATTAGATTCAACTTTTACCACTTGTGCTGGCGATAAACCCGACTGGCAAATAAAAGCTTCTGAAATAATAATTTCTGCTGACGGCAGTGAGGGAGAGGCTTATCATGCGCAAATACGATTATTTGACATACCTATTTTATACTTGCCCTACATAAACTTTCCGGTTTCTAAACAGCGAAAAAGTGGCTTTCTATATCCTAAAATTGGTAGTTCTAGTAATTCAGGAATAGAAATTGAAGCCCCATATTATTGGAATATTGCGCCTAATATGGATGCGACAATTACCCCGCATTATATGTCTAAACGAGGCACACAACTAAAAACAGAATTCCGTTATTTATCAGGACTACAAAACGGTAGTATTAATTTAGAATATTTAAATAAAGATAATGAAATTAAATCAAATAATGATCCGCGCTACCTTGCAAGGTTTCAACATGTAGGTACCTTTTCCGATGATTTTCGTGCTTATATAGATTATACCACCATCAGTGATGACAATTACCTAGTCGATATTGGCTCCAAGCAATATAATTCTAATGATGCTTATTTATACCAAATTGGTGAATTATCTTATTTTGGTGATCAGTGGCAAACTACAATGAAACTACAAGATTTTGAAGTTTTAGGTAATCACCAAGCAAGTTATAAAACCTTACCTCACATAGAAGTTTCAGCCCAAGAGCCATTTAATCTACTAACTAAGCAGAATTTATCTGGACAACTTGAACTCTATTCTGAACTGACAAGTTTTCAAGCTGAAACCAAAGATCAAGTCAGTGCTAACCGTTATCATATTGAAGCGGGTTTAAACTTTCCGATATCAACACCCGCTTGGTTTTTATATTCAGAATTTAAGTTAATGCATACTTATTACCAACAAGATAACATTCAAGCGGGAAGTAAATTAAGCGAGACAGTTAACCGAACTTTGCCAAAAATACGCTTTCATGGGGGCATCAATTTCGATAGAAGTATGTCTTTATTTGATAGTCGTTATACGCAAACTATAGAACCACAAATTCAATACTTGTATATTCCAGAAAAAGATCAAACCAATATAGGTTTGTATGATACAACCAATTTGCAAGATGACTTTAATGGTTTATTTAGAGACAGAAGTTATAGCGGTTTAGATAGAATTGCTGGCGCTAATCAATACACATGGGGTGTTACCAGTAGAATTCTTGACCCATCGAACCTAGAAGTTTTTAGATTAAGTGTTGGTCGCATTCAGTATTTATCTACCAATAGCACCATTGATGAATTATTTGATGACAATGACAGCAATACTGATAATCAACAGTCATCCGTTGCTGCATATTTGTTTTACCGATTAAATCATAAGTGGCAAATTAGTAGTGATATACAATACAATACTATGGAAAGCTTCACCAACAAGAGCCAAGCTGCGATAAATTATCAAATTGATAAATATAATTCAGTTCAATTGAACCATAGGTATACTCGTAATGTCTCAGGTAGTAGTTTAGAGCAAATGTCATTGCTAGCAAACTTTGCTATTAACAAAGATTGGGCTTTTGTTGGACGATTAACTCAAGATTTAAAAGAGAAGCGCAGCATAGAAAGCTACGCAGGTTTACAATATGAAAGTTGTTGCTGGGCTGTACGTATAGCCTATCACAGACATATAAACTCAAACTTAAGTGATGATGGTTTTTCCAATGAAAACCGCGATGAATTTAATAGTGGCTTCGAGCTACAGTTCATCATCAAGGGGCTAAATGGTAAGCAAGACTCCATTGGCACACAAGAAATGTTTAATTCAAGTATTTTTGGCTATAAACGCCCTTACTACTTACAAAACTAAACATAATAACAATTATTAACGCACCATAACCAAGATGTAATAATTCATGAAAAATTTAGTTAAAATCTTAATATTAACCAGTGTATTTTGTGCTGGATTACAAACATCAGTACAAGCTGCAGAAGAACAACTAGACAAAGTTGCTGCGGTTGTTAATAGTGGCGTAGTACTCGAGTCTGAAGTGCAAGATCTTCTAAAAAATATAAAAGCCCAGGCTGAAAAAAACAATCAGGCTCTACCTTCTGACAAAGCATTACGTACACAAGTTATGGATAAGTTAATTGACGATAGCTTAACGCTACAAATTGGCGAGCGCATGGGTGTACAAGTTAGCGATGCTCAATTAGATCAAACGATTACCAACATGGCACAAGAAAACAAATTAACTTTATCTCAATTTCGCCAAGCGATTATTAGTGACGGTGAAGACTATGAAAAATATCGTGAAAATGTTAGAACTGAGCTGATTTCTGGCGAAGTTCGTCGTAATAGTGTCCAACGACGCGTATATATTTCACCACAAGAAGTATCTAATCTTTTAGATTTAATGAAAGAACAAACAACAAACGATGTTGAATACCATCTTGGTCATATATTAATTGAATTCCCTTCTGAACCTACACAAGCAGATATGACCGCTAGTAAAGAGCGTGCAGATAAAGTCATTGAATTACTTAATAGCGGCTCTAATTTCAAAAAAATTGCTATCGCTTCATCTGGTGGCTCAAACGCGCTCGAAGGTGGCGATATGGGTTGGAAAAACATCAATGAAATGCCAACGCTTTTCTCTGAACTTATTGCAGGAAAAGATAAGGACACAGTAGTTGGTCCTATTCGTACAGGATTAGGGTTTAGTATTGTAAAAGTGCTAGATATTCGTGGTCGTCAAATCGTAGAAGTTGAAGAAGTGAAAGCTAGCCATATATTGATAAAACCTTCAATTATTTTAAGTGAAGCCAAAGCTGAAGCCCAACTACAAGGGATTTTAGATCAAATTGAAGCAGGAGAAGCTACCTTTGCAGATCTTGCCAAAGAGTTTTCTGAAGGTCCTACATCAGTTCGAGGCGGTGATTTAGGCTGGGCAGACCCACAAAGTTATGATCCTGCTTTTAAAGAAGCGCTCGCAACCATGGAAGTTGGAGGATATCACAAACCATTTCGTTCCTCGTTCGGTTGGCATATCATTCAATTGAACGATCGCCGTATGATTGATGCAACTTCACAAATGAATAAGAATCGTGCTTATCAAATTCTTAATAACCGTAAATTTGGCCTTGAAAGTGCTCGTTGGATCAAAGAAACTCGCGATGAAGCTTACATCGAAATTTTTGAACAGGATAAATAACATGACTAAACGTGTTGCCATTACTCCCGGTGAACCTGCTGGTATAGGCCCTGATTTAGTTATTGCTATCGCTCAACAGTCTTGGCCAGTACAACTTGTTGTTGTTGCTTCTAAAGCACTAGTTGAGCAACGTGCCAAGCAATTAAATTTACCGGTAACACTCATTGATTATGATGCGAACGTTGAGGCGACTCCCCAGGCTAAAAACACGTTAACGATAGTAGACATACCCTTAGCACAACCAACTATCGCAGGTACCCTCGATACTAACAATGGTGCTTATGTTGTTGAAACCCTAAAAGTGGCAAGTGACAAAAACATGTCAGGTGAGTTTGATGCTATCGTTACAGGGCCTGTTCACAAAGAATTAATCAACAAAGCTGGCGTTCCTTTTAGTGGTCATACTGAATATTTTGCCAACCAAGCAAATTGCTCTGATGTAGTCATGATGCTGGCTACTAAAGGTTTACGTGTTGCATTAGTAACGACACATATACCGTTAGCCTATGTAGCCAAAGCCATAACGTCTGAGCGTTTACAAAAAGTAACTCGCATTCTTCACCAAGATTTGAAAAGTAAATTTGGCATAGAATCACCCAAAATTTATGCTTGCGGCATTAACCCTCATGCCGGTGAAGGCGGTCACTTAGGTCGTGAAGAGATCGAAGTAATGGAGCCAGCTTTTGCACAACTTAGAGAAGAAGGTATAAACATCATTGGACCTTTGCCTGCTGATACGATTTTCCAAGAAAAATATTTAGAGGATGCCGATGCTATTCTAAGTATGTATCATGATCAGGGACTGCCAGTGTTGAAGTATAAAGGTTTTGGTTCATCGGTAAATATAACCTTAGGTTTACCTTTTATTCGTACTTCAGTTGATCATGGCACCGCACTTGAACTTGCAGGTACAGGTAAAGCTGACTCAGGCAGTATGATTGAAGCTATTAACAGTGCTATCAACTTAGCCAACAGCAGCAAATAATGTTAGTTAGATTTAGAACTAACAACTAGAGAAAATTTATGAACAGTAAAACCCACTTAGGCCATCAAGCTAAAAAACGTTTTGGTCAAAACTTTCTTCATAATGATGCCGTCATCAGTGACATTATTGATGCTATCAATCCAGAGCCAGGCGAAAATTTAATTGAAATTGGACCAGGTCTTGGCGCATTGACAGAACCAGTAATTGAACGAGCAGAAAAATTATCGGTAGTCGAATTAGATAGAGATCTTGCTCATAGGTTACGCCACCACCCTTTTTTAGCCCCTCATTTAACTATTTATGAAACGGACGCCTTGAGTTTTGATTTTGCTCAGCTTGTAAAAAGTGAAGATGGGTCAGAAAATCCCTTACGTATTTTTGGCAATTTACCCTACAACATATCTACACCATTAATTTTTCACCTTTTAACCTTCAAAGATAAGGTTAAAGACATGCATTTCATGTTACAAAAAGAAGTAGTAGAGCGGATGGCAGCCGCGCCTGATTGTAAAGCCTATGGCCGTTTATCGATTATGACTCAATACCAATGCCAAGTATTTCCAGTGATGGAAATAGGTCCTGAAGCATTCAAACCTGCACCTAAAGTTGACTCCGCTATTGTGCGCCTGATACCACACAAAGAAATCAAAAATCCAGTAAAAGACATTAATGCACTAAACACAGTTTGTTTAGCGGCTTTTAATCAACGCAGAAAAACCATTCGTAATGGCTTTAAAAAATTAATCAGTGTTGAGCAATTAACAAGTCTTGATATCGACGCTAACCTGCGCCCTGAAAATTTAAGTGTCGATGATTACATCAAGCTGGCTAATTTTATTGTCGATAACCCGCCCGTTGAACAGACAGAGAAGAGCGATAAAAAGCAATCAAGGCGGGCAATGAAAAGAGCAAATGAACAAGATTAATAACTAAAGCTTGATACACCCCAACCACCTCAAGATGCAAGATTCAGCTGGAGTTAGAAAGGATATGGTTTAAATGGCTATTTATTTAGTTGGTGACATCCAAGGCTGTTATAGCGAACTTAAAGCCCTTTTAAAACAAGTTGCCTTTGATCCCGAAATTGATCAACTGTATTTGGCCGGAGATCTTGTTGCTAGGGGTCCTGATTCTTTAGCAACGTTACGCTTCGTAAAATCACTTAATCAGTCTGCAAAAGTTGTCCTTGGCAATCATGATCTTCATCTACTATCTGTTTATGCTGGTATCAAAAAAGTAAAAAAACAAGATAACCTCGGCGAACTACTTGCCGCTAATGATATTGATGACTTAATGAACTGGCTAGCACAGCAACCATTATTGCAACAAATTGGAAACGATGATGCATACATGAGTCACGCGGGTATATCTCCACAGTGGAACTTGCAACAAGCTATAGAGCAAGCAAGTTTTGCTAGTCATCGACTTAGCTCTAAAAATAGAAATCAATGGCTCTGTGCAATGTACGGCGAGAAGCCTAATAATTGGCAACAAGCAAAAACTGAAGAAGATAAATTTCGTTATACCATTAACGCTTTTACAAGAATGCGTTATTGCCATACAAATAAACACTTGGAATTTGAAAACAAATTAGCACCTCTAGACCTTACTTCAACTATTACTTCAAAGAAACAAGAAAAAATCAGCTTATTGCCATGGTACGAACTATCATCAACCATCAATAAAACAACATGGGTTTTTGGGCACTGGGCTGCGCTTATGGGTGAATGTACCGCTTCAAATGTTTATGCATTAGATACTGGCTGTGTTTGGGGAAATCATTTAACCATGTTACGTTGGCATGATAGAAAAATATTTATTGAGCCAGCTCATAAACTTAGCAATTAAAGCTCATTTAGGGGTGAAAAAGCTGTACACCTTGATATACTCAAAAGATTAGCCGTGTTTTAATGTTAAATATCTGTTAGGAATACTAAATATATAATAATGGTCGGCAAAACAGATCAATATGAAAAAACGCTTTATATGGATACAAAGCTAATTTCTAAATTGACGAAAAATAAAAAAACGAACTAACACAATTGAATAATGAATAATCTAAGTCTCTAGTAGGAGATAATCTTACTTCACTATTCTTTAACTAATGCATTTGTATAAAACTAATTGGTGGTATCTATGAATTTAACTGTAGCAATGAAAATAATTGGTGGTTTTGCCATCATTTCAATTCTACTTATTTTAACTAGCGTGATTTCTTTACTCAACTTAAACACGATTAGTGACTCAACTAGCCAACAGAATCAATTAGCGATCCCAACGTTAAAAGGAAGCAACAAGCTATCCTTAGAACTAGGTCAAATGGCAAATTCAACGCTGAAAGGTTTTTACCAAGCTGATCTCTCGTTATTAGAAGAAAATTTGAATTCTTATAAAGCGATAAATGCCCAATTTACACCTGAATTTAAACAGTTAAAAACCTTAGTACAGAATGAAAATGATTTAATTAGCAACTTAAATAAAGTGACACAAATAGTTACTGCCTTTGAAGAAGAAGCATTAGCTGTTTTCAAAAACAGAAAAGTATCAATTGAACAAGGAATAATCTTAAGCGAAAAAGTAAGTAGCTTAGAAGAGAAGGCCGATGACGCCGTTACTTTATTGTTAGATTTAGCCGACCATGATTTAGCCGATAGTAAATTACAACGTGCCATCAGTTTAAGCGAGCAATTAGAAAATCAATTTAATGCCATTGTTTCTTCTTCTTTGGAATATAGTGATACTTTATCTGACAGTACTGCTGAGCTAATTGAAAGTGAAATTTCATTCAGTTTAGAGAGCGCCCAAGCTTCAGCAAATGAAATTATTGCTGAATTAACTATGAATGATATTGAAGATGTTGCTGAAGAATTATCTGAATCATTTAGCAGTATTGAAGAGTTGCTTTCTGCTGATGCTGGAATTTTATTTCATAAAAAAGCACAATTGGTAGCCAATCAGCAAGCTAGAGACATGTTAAAAGCGGTAGAAGAAGATACGATCAAAGCTAACAAAATACTCGACAAACAAGTAGATCTAGCAAACCAAGCTACAGTTGAATCAAGTGAACTAGTTAAAAACTCGGTATCGAGTGGTAACAATCAAACCACTATTATTGCTATTGTTTCAATCATTATTGCTGTTGTCATTGCTCGTTATACTTTAATCAGTATTACTCGCCCATTAAGCCGTGTTAATGACATGCTTAATATCGTATCTTCTGGTGATCTTTCTCGCAAATTAGATGAGAGCGGCCAGGATGAATTTGCGCAATTATCTAAAAATTGTAACCTACTTATTGATAGCTTACGCAACCTAATTGAAGGGATTGTTAATCGTTCTGCCCAACTGGCTGCAGCTGCCGAACAAACATCAGCAGTAACTGCAGAAAGCACTACAGCAATAGAAGAACAACGTAACCAGGTTGAACAAGCAGCTTCTGCTACCACAGAGATGAGTAGCACATCACAAAGTGTTTTATCTAGCGCAAACGACGCCCTAGGCGAAATCAAACATGCCGATGATGAAGCTGAGCGAGTTAAAACAATATCTAGTCGTAACCGTAATACCATAGAGCAATTAGCAGATGAAGTTGAGTCTGCATCCCAAGTAATTAATCAATTACAACAAGATAGTGCATCAATTGGTAGTATTCTTGATACTATCCGTGGCATAGCTGAACAGACTAACTTACTCGCTTTGAACGCTGCTATTGAGGCTGCCCGCGCAGGAGAACAAGGTCGAGGTTTTGCCGTTGTTGCTGATGAAGTAAGAACACTTGCGAGTAGAACTCAAGAATCAACATCTGAAATTCAAACTATGATTGAATCACTTCAATCAGGTGCAGGCAAAGCCGTAACGGTAATGGATGCTGGTAAGTCAAAAGCTAGTGACTGTGTAACTCAATCGGAAGAAGCAGATAAAGCATTAGAAACTATCACTCATGCTGTACATGAAGCCTTTGACCGTAGTTCACAAATCGCTACTGCTGCAGAAGAGCAAAGCGTTGTGGCTCATGAAATCAGTGAAAACCTTGAGTCTATTGTTGCCATTGCCGAGCAAACCACGGCTGGATCAAAACAAACAGCGGCCTCAAGTAGTGAAGTTGCACGGCTTTCAGAAGAGCTACAACAATCAGTACAAGAATTTAAGCTGTAATGAGTTGAAATCAGAGTTCGCCTAATACCTTTAAAAAAGCCTACCTTAAATATTATCTAAGGTAGGCTTTTTGTTATAATGATATTGATAACTCTCATAGCAATTTTCTACTCACCTGCAACCTCTGCACTTTTACTCAATCACTACAAGCAGCTCAGAAACAAGTATTGAATTTAGAAGAAGTACCAACTTCTATTCTTTTAGAGTATTTTTTACATATAAAGCAATAATGTGAGCCTCTTGCTTTGGCATCGATTTGAATACCTTCATTTTTGTCTTGTTTTCACTATTCTTGATGATTTTGTTAATAAGTTCCTCTGTCGTAAGGTCAGTATATTTATTCGGTGGCACCCCTTTTAAAAATTTACCTTCACCACTTGCCTTGTGGCAACCAGCACAATGCTCCTCAAATAGCTCTTTACCGGTAATACTCGCTTTGTGAGCGTGGTTATCTGAACATGCCTGTAAACTGAAAAGAGCGCATATCAAGAGCGTCTTTAAGGTAGTTGTTTGATATCTATTCATAAAGAGTCACGGAAATGGCTAAACGAATGCCATATAAATTAAGAATATTTAAAGTATAAGTCAAAATTTCAAAGGCATAAATAAAAAAGCCAGCAATATCAAATTGCTGGCTTTGTTAATCAAACATAATTTAAAATACTAAAAGTTATATTGTGCTTTTACGTAGTAGAAACCACCATTGTAATCAAATGGTCCACTTTCGTAGTATACACCGCTTACAACCCCGTAAGCACCTTGACCATCACCAGGAGCAACATCTCTTTTCAGCTCTTGTGCTTCTGTATCAAGAATGTTGTTAGCACCTGCTGACAAAGTCCAGCTATCGTTAACAAAGTAGCTTACTTCAGCGTCTAAGGTAAACGATGAACCAACAGTTTCTGACCAGCCATAAGAGCTATCAACATCAGGCTCATCGGCATGGGTTGCAAACCATTCACCAAAGTAGTTAGCACGAACAAACATACTGACATTTTCCCAGCTTTGCGCCATGGTTAACGTGCCGCGATGCTCAGGAATACCTTCTTCTAAACGTCTAACTTTAAAGGCAGAAGTAAATTCACCTGGGTCATCAACTTCAGTTGAGTTATAGTTATAAGCTAAACTAAACTTAGTATCACCTTCCAATAATTCCATAGAGTAATTAGCTACTACATCAACACCCTGTGTTGTGGTATCAAAGTCATTAGCAAAGAAAGTTACTGAGCCACCCAATAGTAATTCTGGGCTTGGATATAAACCTTGAAGGTTATCAACATTCTCTTGAGTGATAAATATTTTATCTGTTTGCGCAACACGATCGGTTACTTCAATGTTATAAATATCAACCGTCATAAAGAAGTCACCACTTTGGTAAACGGCACCTACTGCATAACTCACTGATTCTTCTGGCTCAAGCTCAGTACCACCTAACTCCGCAGACACGGGGTGTGTTGGTGGATAGGTTGCTGACTGAATAAGCTCTCCACCAACAAGTGACGTTTGGGTATTAACTACATTGGCTTGACCAACCGTTGGCGCTCTAAAACCTGTACTATGTGAAGCACGTAGTGAGAACTCATCAGTTAACTGATATTGTGCTGTTAACTTATAGTTTGTGGTATTACCAAAAGATGAGAAATCTTCATAGCGAAGTGCTGCACCCACCAAGAAATCTTCAGTTAGATAGGCTTCAACATCAACATAGGCTGCCATACTGCGACGTGAATTTATGCCTTGAGATTCAGGAGAAAAACCAGCAAACCCGTGTGAACCAACGCTAAAACCTTGGTCAGCTAAAGGGCCTTGGACCCAGGATGCTGTTTCACCAGAGATAATTTCAAAGCTTTCTTCACGCCATTCAAGTCCTGTAGCAAAATTCAAATCATCATCTAAACCAACATCAATCGATTTAACTAAATCAAAGTTAAAGGCTTTTTCTAACTGAATATAAGAACCCGCTTCAAACGCATTGTCAGGTTGATCGATATTCAATGCACCCATCGATGGGTTCACTGTATTGACTAAGGTATAAGTTGATTTATTTCTTCCTACAGAGCCACTGAAATCATAATAAGCTTCATCTAAAAATCCACCTTTAATTTCACCTTTAGTTCCCATAACCAAAGAAACATCATTAATTTCACCGGTAAACTGTGGAGTATAACCACCAGGCATTAATTCATTGAACGCCCAACAATTATCGTTGTTAGCAACACCATCAATATAGTCTTGCTGAGTTCTGACATCACCTGCAGTGATTGGTATATTTGGACATGCTGCAGCATTACCATCCATTGCACCAACTAATAAATCACCGTTACCATCTGTAAATACACCGCCACGATTTTGAGGATTACGATAATAGTATCCGCCCGTCCCAGTTCGGTCAGAATAGTTACCAAACATGTAGAATTCTTTATCATTACCTAAATCAAGACCTACATTAGCGAATAAAGTAATATCATCTTCAATTTCAGGATTACCCCAAATCATCGCAGGGTCATTTACATGGGTATTTCCTGCGTCAATAAGCGCTTGTGCATCTGGACGTTGAACTGAACGGCTAGTAGCATCGGCATTTTTATATTGAAATGAAAGGTTCACAAAACCATCGTCAGTAAATGGCATACCAATATTACCATCTACAATTGTTTGAGTGCCATCGCCTTCATAGTATTCACCTTGGCGCACTGAAATTGAACCACCATCGGCATCATCTTTTAAAACAAAGTTCATTACACCGGCAATTGCATCTGAGCCATATTGCGCAGCTGCACCATCACGCAATACTTCCACTTGCTTCATAGCTACTGAAGGAATTACTGAAATATCTGGACCTTGTGCTCCATCGTTAACACCACCACCTTGGAAAGCAATAACTGATGCGCGGTGACGACGTTTACCATTTAGTAATATTAATGTTGAGTCAGATGATAAGCCTCGTAAATTCACAGGGCGAATAAATGAAGCAGCATCTGATATTGGTTGCTGGCGTACATTAAATGATGGTACCGCAGCTTGGAGCATATCAAGCATATCACTTGAAGCATTCTTACCTAACTCATCGCCGCCAACAATATCAATTGGTACGGGTGAGTCGGCAACAGAGCGAGGAGCGGATCTTGAACCAACAACAGCAATACGTTCAATTTTTTCGTCTTCTACTGAATCAGCTTCTTCAGCCGCATATACGGGTGCTGTGCCTAACGCTACGCCCACAGCTAGGGCTAACGTTGTTGCACGAAATTTTGTAGACATGTTATTTCCTTCTAAGATTTATTGTTTTTCAAACCAATTGCCTGCTCTTAAACGTAATAAGTTAAGAAAGACATCGGTTCTTATATTTTTATAATACGGCATGCTTAAAATTAACATACTGTTTACATTAGCATTTAAAATAATACTAATTACATCTAGTTATAATGTAGTCTTGAAAACTTTACAAGAGGGTTACATGTAATAAAACATGTGTAATTAGAGCCTTTGACTGTAGTACATAAAGTTTAGGCGAAGGTTTTTTCACTTAATTCTCCCTACATCCTGTAGAGTACTTAGCTTATAGCAAAGCAGGAAAAATCGAATGTGCGAAATTTTTCGTAATAAAAAAATGAATTATTGAAAATAATATTATAACAAGAATAGAAATAATTGAGATTCACAAATAAAATGGCGGATTTTGCTAGCACAGCTGTCATGAAGTTAAATTTAACAAGCTACAAGCTAATACATACTTGACAATACATAACACAGCTTTATAATGCAGGTCGCTTGAAGTTAGTTTTATTTTTTTGTACACCATTTCGACGTTATAATTAGTTAGTAGCTCGTCCTGATTTATAAGTAATAGCAACTTTTTTTAGCAAACCCGCTTTTTCAACTTTGCATTATGCAGCATGTCAAAGCACAATTACTCATAAATTAAATAGGATGACTAATATGTCTACTACTACTGGTACAGTAAAATGGTTTAACGAAGCTAAAGGTTTCGGTTTCATCGAGCAAGAAAATGGCCCTGACGTTTTCGCTCACTTCAACGCAATCGTTGGTGACGGTTTCAAAACTTTAGCTGAAGGTCAAAAAGTTGAATTCACAGTTACAGATGGTCAGAAAGGCCCTCAAGCTGAGAACATTGTTGCTCTTTAATTTTTAATATTAAAGGCACAAAAAAGCGAGTATCCAAAGGATAACTCGCTTTTTTTATACTTAAAATTTAATTTTATTAGGTATATCTCTAATAAATGGTTACTGATGTTGGGCTTAATACGGACAAAATACTTAAACGTTCTAAGTCACAATAATCAACAGCCGCCCGTAACATTTCATCACTGATACCTAATGATGATAATTGCAGCTCGCCAACAAATTCATTTTGATTCTTTGACTTTAAAAATTTTTGATGAGCCATAATGCGCTTCGCAATATAAAGTAATTGAGTTTCTGTATTTATCAAGCCAAAGTCTTCTTCATCTTGATTACGAATAGGCGCCACAATATTATAAGGTAGCTGCCACAATTTTAATAACTCAGCCCCACATTCACCAAAGGTAAAACCCAAAACATCGCGCTGCATGTTCCAAGGTAAACAGCTACCATCCTCATTGTGACATTCAGATATTTTATCCGCAGAAATTTGTTTTACTACCAACTCTCCCAAGTTATGCAAGATACCTAAAATAAATAATCGCTCTGCGTTAGGTACATTTAAACTACATCCAAAAAATTTGACCAGCAAAGCACAATCAACACTTTTTTCCCAGAAACTGTCTAAATAATCTTGCTCAGCATTAATTGACTTAAATGCCTGCGTAGTAAAGTACGCTATAACAAGGTTGTATACTTCGGTGATCCCTAAAACTAAAACAGCCTTAGAAATTGTATCTATTTTACCAGGATAGTTAAAAAAAGAGCTATTTGCGAGCTTTAGAATTGTGCCTGTAAGGGCTGGATCAATGATAATAACATCACTAATATCATCTATCGTTGAAGATTCATCATCAATTAATTCTTTAATGCGAATAAATGAATCCGATAAAACAAAGATTTCACCCGCTTGATCAGCATATTCAGTAACATTCATAAATAGTCATCCGATTGAAATTATTAGCTAGGGTTTGTTGATATTTTAATAAACAAACTTATATGTATAAATTTAGCACAATTAAAAAAAAACTCGTCAATAAATTAATATTCAACACTTATTTGATAAGATGAAAATTTACGCATGTTAATTACACCTTGCTCAAAAATTAAATATTGTCCTTTTATACCTAGCAATATTCCTGACACTATTGGGGTTTTGTCAAAATTAAAAGAACTTATTTTCGTTAAATATTGGCTAACAGGGTAAGCTATTTCAACGACATCTTCATTTAGACGTTGCACAGCATCATCACCAAACTTCAATGCTATATCCGCTAGGCGCTGCGCTATTTGTGGTACTAATATTTTTGCTTGAGCTTTTAAATCTATCGCTTCATTGCTACCTTTAAGCATTGCACGCCAGTTAGTTTTATCACCTATAAATTCAGCCAACGCTGTTTCAACTAACCCTGACTGTAAGCGAGTACTCACTTTAAAAAGTGGTAATGCCTGTGTTGCACCTTGGTCAATCCAACGAGTTGGAATTTGAGTGTGCCTAGTAATACCTACTTTCAAAGCTGAGGTATTTGATAAGTAGACATAATGATCAACCATACAATGCTGCTCACCCCATTGTGGCTCTCGACAAGTTCCTAGGTGGTGATGACAGGTTTCAGGCTTCATAATGCACATATCGCATTGAGCAAGTTTTGTCATACAAGGGTAGCAAAAACCTTGAGAATAACTTTTTTTAGTGGTTTTACCACAATGCTTACAAGCAATTTTACCATGAAAAGTTAAGGTTAGTTTTTTTCCTATCAGTGGGTTCAGCGCAATACTTTGCTGTTCACTATCTTCATTAATAGCAGCTAAAGGCAGTTGGTATTGAACAATATTATTATTATCGAGTTGCGCGGTTAATTTTTCAACTGCGCCTATTGATGAAATTGGCATTTATATTCTCTATTAATTGAAGGGTTGATTATTACAAGGACTTAAAATTTAACTTTTTGACGGGTCTGTTTTACTGTTTTTTTATTAGCTTTACTCGTTAATCTTCGCTGAACAGAGCCTTTGGTTGGTTTTGTTGGTCGTCGTTTCTTTTGCACCACCATCACAGAGTTAATCAGTTCTTTTAAACGCTTTAAGGCATCTTCTTTATTCATTTCTTGAGTGCGAAAAGACTGCGCTTTAATTATAATAACACCGTCTTTTGAAATGCGAGTATCTTTACAAGCCAGTAATCGTTCTTTATAAACGCCTGGTAATGACGAGCGCTTTATATCAAAACGCAAATGTATAGCGGTAGCAACTTTATTAACGCGTTGACCGCCATTACCCATAGCCCGAATTGCACTTAGCTCGATTTCCCAATCAGCTAAACTGACGCTATTTGAAATCTCTAACACTTTTCTTTACCATTAATTTATCTCAACTTTACTTTAATTCAATTTCACTTAAATTCAATGACTACAAAAAACACTTGGTACGTATATTTCCTGCGTTGCAATGATAATAGTCTATACGCTGGCATCACTACCGATATAAATCGTCGCTTACACCAGCATAATCATACCAAGCTTGGTGCTAAGTATACTAGAGCAAAACGCCCCGTAACACTCGCTTTTATGGAAACAGCATCAGACAAAAGTACGGCTAGTAAACGAGAATATCAACTCAAAAAGCTAACAAAACAACAGAAAGAGCGATTAGTTTGCACTTACCTTGACCAATTGAGCATAACTTAGGGGTCTGCTCAGTTTATATTCCTGTTTTATTTTCGATTAATTTATTGATTGCTGTTAGAATGCCTCGTTTTTTAAAATGAAGTGATTATCTATGTCTGAAGAAGCTATACCGAAAGAAACTATGTTTATTGAGCAATATTGTCCTATTGATGGTGATAAAATTAGCTTTACTCGCCAACAAGGTAGTGATTTTGCAAAACAAGTAGCCGATGATTTTAATCCGCTACATAATGTTGAAGCCAAACGTTTTTGCGTACCTGGAGATTTATTATTTTCAGTGATCATTGCTAAAGCTGGTTTACATAAAGAAATGAGCTTTAACTTTTCGGGTATGGTAAATGATAATATCGCCCTTACTTTTCCTAACGAAATCAATGAGTGTTTTGATGTAGTTGACGACAAGAATAAAACTTATTTAACGGTAGAAGCCAGTGGTGAGAAAACTCACTGCTCGTCATTGATTAATGCATTAACTAAAGCCTATGTCGACTTTTCTGGTCATACTTTCCCTGACATTCTAGTAAAATTAATGACTGAAAATGGCGTGATGATCAATCCAGCTCGTCCAATGGTGATGTATCAATGCATGAAAATAAATCTTGAACGACTTGATATTGATACTCTTTCACTACAACTTGCGCAAACAAGTTTAACTATTGAAGGTAAACGAGGCGATGCTTGGTTAGAGTTTGATTTAATTAGCGAAGGCGAAGTGGTTGGCCACGGTAAGAAACACATGTTATTAAGTGGCTTACGTGAATATTGCCAAGATAATGTTGATGCCATGGTAACTAAATATAAAGAAAGTAAGAACAGCTATAACTTTGAAAGTAAGTAAAATTGCGAGTTACGAAAAGCTGATATAGAGTCACTTCAAAACACGCACCTCGTAACTAATCACTCACTTATTATATTGAATATCAAAATCAGCCCGCTGTGTTTGCTTATTTTCACTGCAAAAAGCAAACTCTGGCAAATTTTTTGGTCGAATACATTTATTGGGTTGCTGGTAATACTTAAGCCAAGCTTGTTTTTTTTCTCCCTGGTATTTTGACTTTATAACGATAGCATTGCTGGTTTTAAATGGTGTGCCTGCCTTTATATTTTTGCTTTTTACCTGCTTTAGTTTAGCGTTATAGCTAGCCGTTTTACTTTTCTTCTTATCTTTTTGCTTAGTTTTTTTCTTTGTTTTACCTTTGCCATTTTCACATTGCCACCAATTATGACGAGCTTTATCTTCACGACCACGTAAACTCATTCCTCGCTTGGCTGAATAACCGCTTCTCTGCATTGCTTGAATATTGTGAAGCTTTTCAAGTAAAGGTTTGCAGCGTTTTTTTGCTGTCGCTACGGGTGATAATACAAAACATACAATAATAATTGGCACAAGTTTAAGTTGAAACATGCATTCAATCCTTGAATAATTTAAAGAAATTCCTTTGTCATTTCTAAGCATAGTCTAAATTTTAGTCTATGATTAACGTAATTATACAAACATGGATGTTAATAATGCTTATTTTCAGAGTGAACATTTTCTATGCTATTTTTCTGTTATCCCTGCTACTCCCTCTTCAAGTAAAGGCTCAAATAACGAGCCAATCAAAGCCTGCTATTCAGCATGCCGCAACCTTTAAAGTTGTTGATGATATCAGCCAATATTGGATTTCTGAAAAACTTGATGGCATACGAGGTTATTGGAATGGAAAACAGTTGTTAACCAGGCAAGGTAATATTATTCATAATCCAAAGTGGTTTACACAACATTGGCCTACTAATGTTATGGATGGAGAGCTATGGATAGCTAGAGGTCAATTTCAGGCAACACTTTCTTGTGTCAGAAAAACAAACATTGATGAAAATTGTTGGCGTAATGTTCGTTTTATGATTTTTGATCTACCAAAACATACTGGTACTTTTTCTGAGCGAATAAAAGCAATGAAAGAGTTAACAGGAAAAACAATGTCGGCTCATTTAAACATGATCACACAATTCAAACTTAAAAGCACAAATCAACTTGATAACACACTCAGTAATATAATTGCGAAGCAAGGCGAAGGATTAATGATACATCGAGAGAGTGCTTATTATCATGTAGGTAGAACAACAAACATTATGAAGCTCAAAATGCACCAAGATGCTGAAGCGACTGTTATAGGATATATTGGTGGTAAAGGTAAGTATCAAGGAATGTTAGGAGCATTAAAAGTAAAAACAACTACAGGTATTGTCTTCAAAATTGGCTCAGGGTTTAGTGATGATGAACGTGCTAACCCACCAGCAATTGGTAGTATTATTACCTATAAATATAATGGCAAAACCCAAGCAGATATACCAAGGTTTGCCCGATTTTTTCGAATAAAAAACAGTGAATAAGAAACAGTGACTAAAAAAAGTGAGTGCAAAGAATCGATAACACCTTAGCGTTTATCTCATTAAGGAAGGTATGAAAAAATCAACACCTTAAGACCTTTCCCTAGGTGGGATTCTTTAAACACATCAGGGTTAGTTATACGCTGCTCAAATACACAATCAGGACATTCTCGCGCAACTTCATTTTTTAAGAATTGTTCATCAAGATCGGGGGAATTTAAACATAATAATAACTGAGCACCAGGGTTCATCCTCTGTGGAATTCTACGAATAATTTTCGCATAGTCACGTTCAATATTAACACTGCCTTTTTGAAATGATGGTGGATCGCAAATCAATAAATCATACTTTCCATACTTTTTAATACGGCTATTAGATTTAAAAATATCGACACCTTCAAAAACAATCTGTTTTCCCTCTTTTTTTGATAACTTATTTAATTGATGATTTTCTCGGCCTTTACTTAACGATGATTTGCTTAAATCAATATTAACAACCTTGCTAGCGCCACCCGCTATCGCTGCTACTGAGAAAGCACAGGTATAAGCAAATAAATTAAGTACATTCTTGTCGGTTGAATTTTGACAAACCCAAGAACGACCATTAGCCATATCTAAAAACAAACCACTGTTTTGTGCTTTACCTAGCTCAATATTATATGAAAGACCATTCTCAGTGACGACAGTATTATCAACAGCCTCACCTAACAATACTTGTGTTGGTGCAAACTTTTCATAACGACGCTGCACTTGCACACTACGACACTCACTGTTTAATGATTGTAACGCTTGTGCTTGTGTTAATAACCACACTTCATCAACTGCTTGGTACAAGGTGATCAAAATAACTGGAGATAACCAGTCAACATTCACATGAGATAAGTTTTCATAAGCATGCCCGCGACCATGAAACAGCCGCTGGCAATCAGTAAAATCAATTACGTTTATATGTTCAATCATAACAAGGTATTTAAGTATAAATTTTAAAGAAAAAAAGCCGAGCAATAATAACATTGCTCGGCTTCATGTTTCAAAGTGTTTGTTCTTTACTTAAATTAGAAACTCTTATGGTGGAGAATCCTAAAGTACAGAGTTCGCTATATATTAAAAACCAAAAATACTAACAGCAAAAAACTTCTGCGCCACGGTATTAATAAAAATAATCAATACGATAGCAGGAATAAAAGTCCCTAGAGAAAAATTAATATACTTCTCAACCCAGGAGCCAATATAACCATCATTACCAATACTCAGGTGCTCAGACAAGTGCTTTTTCTTCCAACGATAACTAACAAATACACACAATAGAAATCCATTGAGCGGTAAAATAGTATCGTAGAAAACATCATAAACAATATCAAAGAAAGACTTAGTACCACCGGCATATGAAGTAAATTCAGTAAAGAAAGTTACCATACCAAATGAAATTGTCGCGAAAACAGTTAAAATACCAGCGGTCATTAATAAAATAGATAAGGCTTTTTTACGACTATGCTTTTTCTCAGTAATTAAATAAGAAACCGGCACTTCCATAATTGATACTAAAGATGTTATTGCCGCAAAGAATACTAAGATAAAGAAGAAAGCAGCCACAGCACTTGCGCCAATATAACCAATTGACGTTTGCAGAGCTAAAAATATTTTAGGTAAAAAAGTAAATATTAATGATACAGAACTATCACTTAACTCGCTCGGATTGACATTGGGGTTAAACGAAAATACTGCGGGTAAAATCATTAAACCAGCAACAAAAGCAACACCTGTATCGGTGATTGCTACCAGTTTTGCCGAGTTGGGAATGTTGGTTTGATTATTAATATACGAACCATAAGTTATCAAAATCCCCATACCAAGCGACAATGAAAAGAATGCCTGAGATAAAGCGCCATTGATAACACTCGGCGTTATTTTACTGATATCAGGAATTAAGAAAAACTTAACGCCTGCCATTGCATTATCAAGCGTTAATACAAAAATAACCATGATAATGAGCATCGCAAACAAGGTAGGCATTAGTGTTTTAGCTGCTTTTTCAATTCCGTCTTTAACACCCGCAACCAAAATAAAGTTTACAATAGCCGCCACAACGGCCATAGCTACAAATAAGTATGGGCTATTAATAAATTCGCCAAAGCCATTACTACTTGCTAAATAATCTAAATTTCCAGAAAGCGTTAAAACAATATAACCAAAAATCCACACAGTAATAACCATGTAAAATACGGCAATCATAAAAGGTGTAAGTACACCTAAAAATCCTGCTGCTCCCCAAAGTCTACTATTACCACTTAATGATTTGTATGCGCCCACTGGCTCTTTTGCTGTTTTTCTGCCAACTGCCATTTCAGCAATCATCACAGGTAAACATATTAAAAAGACGAATAATGCATACAATACTAAAAATGCACCACCACCATTTTTAGCTGCATTTACAGGGAAACCAACCAAATTACCAATACCAACAGCAGAGCCTGCCGCAGCGAGAATAAAACCAATACGGGAACTAAAATGCTCTCTAGATGCGCTCATAAACTTCCTTCACTTATTTTTATACATAACTATACCGGTGACTCAGGATTCATTGTTTAACCTTAAATCTCATATATAGGTCGGGCTTTAGTCCAACAAAGGGGTAATGAATTACCTCCACAAAAGATCTACACTCTATCCTGAATGAAATACATAGGCATGTATTTTTAATTATTATAATTTTATTTGTTTTTCTAATGTAAAGCCGTTCGATGCTAGCAAGCTTTACTAATCTTGTCTCCTTTAAACACTGTATAAAAGTACTACGAAGTGTATAGTATTTTGTCCACTTCATTATTGACACGGCTTATATTTTATCTAGAAAACAACTTAGGATTCATCAAAGTTAAGATGCCTTCTGCATCATTTGCTGCAATTTCAATCACTTGTTCTATGTCTTCTTTACTAAGTTTTAAACTTTCACATAAAGACTCATCAATCACTTCATCATATTCAAATAGATCACTATGGCTATCAAGCAAAGCTAACCTTGAAGCTAAGTTCAAAACTTTGACATCGTTGTTGATTTGATTACTCTGCGCTTGATTAAAATGACGAATAGGAATAATAATCTTTTCTGGTAACTGCCAAATTTTGAGTAATTCGGCAGAAATATCGGTATAAGTAAAACCTAACGCTAATTCTTGCAACGCCCAAGGTAAATTCTCGCGACTGTATTGTTCACAACGTTGTGCAACTTCAGGGGTAATTTTTGCCACTAACAGTTCACCAAAATTTTGTAATAATCCGGCGACAAATAATCGCTCAATATCTTTTATTCCCGCTTTAATTGCCAAATTTTTTGTTACTAAGCCACAATAAATACTCATTCGCCAAAAGCGTTTCAAATTAATCGCTTGATTTTCAAAGTGTTTAAAGGCCGATGCTGCAACATCCACCAACATCATATTATAAATAGCTTGCGTGCCAATAATGGTAATAGCACGAGAAATTGTACTTATTTCTCCTGGAAAATGATAAATAGCACTATTCGCTATTTGTAGCAGTCGAGAAGTCATTGAAGGGTCAACACTAATGACATCAGCAAAGTCACTAATTGCAGAATTTTCATCTTCCATCAGGGCTTTTACTTTAAAACAAGCATCCGGCAAAGCAAAAGAACCATTAGCTTGTAGTGCATATTCATGTGCGTTCATAGTTATCCTTTATTGAAGTAAGTTTTGTAGCATGTAGATAATCTATTCAAATGGTACACCACTATCTTCTTTAATGTGCTCAGTTACCATATAAGTATGAGTTTGAGATATTGAAGGTAAACCAGCAACTTTTTCTAAAATCAAACGATAATTTTCCATATCAGCAAAACGTATTTTTAGTAAATAATCATAACCTCCTGCTACTAAATGACATTCCACTACCTCTTTTATCTTAACTACTTCTTTCTTAAATAACTTAAAAACATCTGCAGTGGTTCTATCCAGCGTTACTTGGATAAAAGCGGTCATAGAGTAACCAAGTTTTTGGGCACTTAAATAAGCACCATAGCGCTTTATATAACCACCAGTTTCTAAACGTTTAACGCGATCTAAACATGGGCTAGCACTTAAATTAACCTTTTGTGCTAATTCAACATTGGTAATTCTACCATCCGATTGCAGGGTTTTTAAAATTGCCATATCGACACGGTCTAAGGATTTTGTTTTGTTCATTATCTAAAATACAATCATTTATAGCGACTAAAAGAAATAATGCCATAGATTTATTGGATAGGAAATAAAAAAGGTAAAACAGTATCAAGCAAGAAAAGTGACGAGTCACAAAAATATCACGTAAGAAGTGGCGAGTATGAGAAAAGGCGAGTACCGAAAATACTAACCAAACAGAAATGAGCAAAAAAAGGGCGAATGATGTAAACACCATTCGCCCAGTAAATTGTCTTCGCAACTCGTAACTATTAACTCGAAACTGTGTTAACTATCTACTGAGCTTCTATTCCTCTTCCTCTACCAAGGTCATAAGTGACGTATTACCACCTGATGCTGTAGTGTCAATGCTAACCGTTTTTTCAGTTAATAAGCGTTGAATCAAATTATCAAAATACTCTGAAGTGATTACGGGCAATATTGCGCCACTTCGTTGTGAAAGTTTTTCACTCATATAATGTTTTCGGTCGCAATTACTGTCAACCACGATACCCGCAAGTGCAGAATGCGCTAACATGGTTTCTAGATGAGTAAGTTTAGCAACTTGCAAAACACCCAAATCAACACCTGTTGAAATAAACTTATCTCTAAACACTAATGCTTCGTCATAAAATAAATCAGACACCACTGAAATTACGGTATTGCCTGTTGCTAAAGCTGTCACTACAGACATAACCCAAAAATCAAAACTAACATTCTTATCTGCAAAACAGATAATATTACCGCGATTTTCTAAGTAAATGGTATTCGATTCACCTGTAGGTCCCGGTAGCTGCTGTGGTTTTTTCATCCGCTTTTCAATATTGATTAATTGCTCACGAGCTGCTGCTAAAGTGCGATTCAAATCATCAGCTAAATCATCAACAATTTCCACATGAGCAATTTTGGCTAGCAATTGGCGCACACAGGAAATACGAGTATTTAAATCAGTTGCACGCCACTTATTTTCTGCCTTATCAGCTTTATTCATGAAGTTGATAGCTTCATGTTGAGCGGTTTTATCACCTGTTAAAGCCAACGTTTGTGCTGGTAATAAATTGATTTTTTCCTCATCTGGTGTTGCTTGTTCAACAACTAATCGAGACAGATAATTTGGTCCACCTGCTTTAGGTCCTGTACCAGAAAGCCCCCTTCCACCAAAAGGTTGTACACCCACAACTGCACCAATCATATTACGGTTAATATAAACATTACCCGCACGTGATAGCTTTGCAAGTTCAATGGCTCTATGTTCTATACGAGTATGAATCCCCATAGTTAAACCAAAACCTGTACTATTGACTCTCTCAATGACTTCTTCTATTTCATTACCTTTAAAACGAACAATATGCACACAAGGACCAAACACTTCTTTGGTTAAAACATCAATGTCATTAATTTCATATAGACGCGGTGCAAAGAAAAAATGCCCATCGGCATCATTAACTTCGCTGCCGCTCTTTCCTCCAAACTTTCCATCAAATAACTCACACTGATATAGAAGCTTGCCATTGGTTTGCATGTAATCACTATGAGCGTTAAGGGCATCTAAAGCTTTTTGATCAATAACGGGGCCAACATCCGTACTCAATTTTGCTGGATTGCCTATATGCAATTCAGCCAAAGCGCCTTTAAGCATGTTAATCACACTATCGGCAATATCTTCTTGTAAAAACAAGACTCTTAATGCTGAACAGCGTTGCCCTGCAGATTGAAAACCCGAAGATATAACATCATCTACCACTTGCTCAGGCAAAGCAGTAGAATCAACAATCATGCAGTTTTGCCCACCAGTTTCAGCAATCAAGGGAACCTGATCACCTCCTCGTTGAGATAAAGTCTGAGAAATACGGGTTCCCGTCTCCGTTGAGCCAGTAAACATTACCGCAGCAATTCGTTCATCAGGCACAATAATGCTGCCAACAACACTACCTCGAGCAATAACTGCCTGAACCACGTTTTCAGGTAAACCAACGGATTGCATAAGCTCAATAGTGCGCAAGGCAATAAGACCTGTTTGCTCAGCTGGTTTTGCTAAGACCGTATTCCCGGTAGCAATCGCAGCGGCTACTTGTCCTAAAAATATTGCTAATGGGAAGTTCCATGGGCTAATACAAAGTACTACACCACGCGCTTCAAGGCGTTCATCTTCACTCTGTTCTATGGCACGTGTCGCATAATAGCGACAAAAATCAACGGCTTCTCGCACCTCATCAATACCATCTTGTGCTACTTTACCTGCCTCTTTAATGCAAAGAGCAATGAACTCATCCATATGCTGCTCTAAAATATCAGCGATACGATACAATAAAGCGGCACGCTCAGTTACCGGGGTTTGCGCCCAAGTAACAAAAGCGCTTTGGGCGTTATCAATCATCATCAACATATCATCTTTGTTATGATGTTGATGAAAACCAATAATTTCACTGCGATTGGCCGGATTTTTCACAGCTGATAAACCATCAGGCACATCATTCTTGTTTAATAGATTATCAACAAACCAATTATCTAAAGCGGCTTTTAAAGGGGTAATTTCATTAATATCGGTTAAGTCTAATCCCTTAGAGTTATCTCGACTTTTAATTGAGCTATTAAGACTTTTTTTATTTTCATTTCGATAAAGATCAATTGGCATGATTATTTGCCCATTGTATCTATCTTTTAGGTGTTGTGTTTTCTCTACAGGATCTTCGAGTAAAGACTCCACCGGTTTTGACTCATCAACAATGGCATTAACAAAAGAAGAGTTTGCACCATTTTCTAATAAACGTCGTACCAAATAAGCCAACAAATCTTCGTGCTGTCCAACAGGCGCATAAATACGACATTGGATACCTTCTTGTGAGACAATTTGATCGTACAAAGAGTCCCCCATTCCATGTAAGCATTGAAATTCAAAACCATTTTTATCTTCACCTGCTAACTCAACAATTGTCGCGGCAGTGTAAGCATTATGAGTAGCAAATTGCGGATATATACTGTCTCGATAATCAAGTAATTTATTAGCACAAGCATGATAAGAAACATCTGTTGAAGATTTACGAGTAAACACAGGGAAATGGCTCATACCATCTTTCTGGGCATTTTTAATTTCTGTATCCCAATAGGCACCTTTTACTAAACGTACCATCATACGTCGATTAGTTCTGAGCGTTAATTCTCTAAGCCAGTCAACAACAAAAAGAGCACGCTTTTGGTAAGCTTGCAGCGCGATACCAAAACCTTGCCAATCACCGAGATCTGCATCAGTAAATACCGCTTCTATAACGTCTAAAGAAATATCTAAACGCTCAGACTCTTCGGCATCAACGGTTAAACCAATATTGTAGGCCTTCGCTTGTAAGCAAAGCGCCTTTAACTTAGGTACGATTTCATCCATCACCCGTAATTTATGGGTAAACTCATATCGAGGATGAATAGCAGATAGTTTTACAGAAATACCCGGTACGCGGCGAGGATCATTTTTGCCTGAAGCTATGGCTACTTTTCCTATTTCTTCAATAGCGTCTTGATATGATTTCAAGTAATGCTCGGCATCCGCCATTGTACGGGCACCCTCACCTAACATGTCGTAAGAATAAACATAACCTTGCTGTTCTTTAGTGGCAGCGCGGATAGTAGCATCAGCAATGGTTTCACCCATAACAAACTGCTTGCCCATAATTTTCATTGCATAATTCATTGATTTGCGAATGACGGGTTCGCCCAAACGACCAATTGTTTTCTTCAATAAACCAAATTTATCTTGTTTGCGTTTGTCAGCATAATTAACCATTGAGCCTGTGATTAATAGTCCCCAAGAAGATGCGTTAACAAATAGTGAATCGCTTGAGCCTAAATGTGTACTCCAGTGACCTTGCGAAATTTTGTCGCGTATTAACGCATCTTGAGTATGTTTATCAGGAACGCGCAATAGAGCTTCTGCTAAGCACATTAATACCACGCCCTCTTCAGAAGACAATGAATACTCGTTCAATAGTGCATCAATAGCACCATTACCTTCTTGATCTTGACGAATTTGTAAAACCATTTTGCGAGCACGTTCCCATGCACGGCTTCGCGCACTAACATTCACCTCAGCGAAAGGTAGGATATGATCAACAGCAACATTTTCATCTATGCGATAAAACTCACGAATTTTCTGACGAATTGGACAATCAGTATTTAATGAACCAGTAAAAAGCATTGGCGAACCTCAAAAAAGCTAACAGATAATTTCTGTCATTATTATAGTAAATAAATATATACCAATTTGATTAAATTTCTTCCCTACTCAGAGCTATGCTCGATGTTCAATAACAAGGCAAATTTGTTTCGGTCTAGTCATTCTAAATCAAATAAATTTAACGATGTTAGTGGGCATCGAGCAAGCTCCCAAAGGGCGAGTTTAAAAGGCTTACATCCGGCGTTATTGATTTTGATAAGGGAATAACCATTCTCTTCAATCAATGCCTTGCCTTTAAGCCTTTTAATTCTCGCTGAGTGGGAAAGAACTTAACCAACTTAGTATTGGAAGCGCATTTTAATGAGAAAACAACAGAATGTGCTGGTTATTTTTAGGATTAGTCCATTTATAATACTGAAAAAACCAGAGTTAGCAGTAGAATATTCTACGATTAATTCTGGTTTTTTAATTTATAAAGACTTTTTATGTCTGAGATAGCTCGCCTTTCTGATCAAGGCGAGAGTATATTAGCTAATATTTATACGAGTAATATCGGCACCTAATGCTTGTAGTTTATCTTCAATTTTCAAATAACCACGATCAATATGATAAATCCTGTCAACTTGAGTCGGTGTTTTTGCCACAAGACCTGCAATAACTAAACTTGCCGAAGCACGTAAATCAGTAGCCATCACTTGTGCGCCATTTAACGTATCGACACCTTTAACAATAGCAGTATTACCTTCAAGAGCTATATCTGCACCCATACGTTGTAATTCAGGCACATGCATAAAACGATTTTCAAAAATGGTTTCGATTACTGTTGCCGTGCCTTCTGCTAGCACATTCATGGTCATAAATTGGGCTTGCATATCAGTTGGAAATGCTGGATGTGGTGCAGTCTTAACACTTACTGCTTTTGGCTTTTGAGTCATAGATAACTCAATCCATTCTTCACCCGCGCTATTTTTACCTGATGTTATATCCGCACCAGCTTCCGTTAGCTTTGATAATACAGCCTCTAAACCGCTCGAATCAGTATTTAAACACTTAACTTTTCCTTGGGTAACTGCTGCTGCAACAAGAAAGGTACCTGTTTCAATTCTATCTGGCATAACACTATATTCGCTACCACGTAGTTCACTAACCCCTTCAATGGTTAGCGTATTAGTACCTGCACCAGAAATTTTTGCCCCCATACTCGTTAGGCAATTAGCAAGATCAACAATTTCAGGCTCTCTAGCTGCATTTTCAATAACCGTGATGCCATCAGCTAAAGCAGCGGCCATCATTAAGTTTTCAGTTCCCGTGACACTTACTACATCCATAAAGATATTGGCGCCTTCAAGACGACCTTGCTTGGTTGCAACAATATAGCCATTTTCAACTTCTATATCAGCTGCCATCGCTTTAAGGCCTTGAATATGTAAATTCACAGGACGAGCACCAATAGCACAACCACCAGGCAATGAAACTTCAGCATGCCCCATACGAGCAAGCAAAGGGCCAAGTACTAGAATAGAAGCACGCATAGTTTTAACAAGATCATAAGGAGCACAACATTGAGTGATATTGCTCGCATCAATGCGTAATTGATTATCACTTAACCACTGTGTCTTAGCGCCTAACTGACCTAGTAGCTTTACTGTGGTTAAGATGTCATTTAACTGAGGAACATTACTAAAAACAATGGGAGTTTTTGATAATAGTGCTGACATTAAGATGGGGAGTGCGGCGTTTTTAGCCCCAGAGATAGTGACTTCACCACGTAGTGGCTTACCACCAATAACTTTAAATGCGTCCAAAATGACTTACTTCTTACTTATAAATGAATGGATAAATATTTGGCTAGTATTGCATGCCTTTACATATTAAACAATTTGTCTCGCTGCCATTGTGATTCAGTGAAAGTTTTCACAGCTCTTACTTATGCGCATGGATATTGCCATCTTTCATTACATCAGTTAACAAATTAACTATTGGTTAAACAATTTGTCTCGCTGCCATTGTGATTTAGTGAAAGTTTTCACAGCTCTTACTTATGCGCATGGATACTTCCACCTTTAACTGCATCAGCTAACAAATTAACTATTGGTTAAACAATTTGTCTCGCTGCCATTGTGATTTAGTGAAAGTTTTCACAGCTCTTACTTATGCGCATGGATACTTCCACCTTTAACTGCATCAGCTAACAAATTAACTATTGGTTAAACAATTTGTCTCGCTGCCATTGTGATTTAGTGAAAGTTTTCACAGCTCTTACTTATGCGCATGGATACTTCCACCTTTAACTGCATCAGCTAACAAATTAACTATTGGTTAAACAATTTGTCTCGCTGCCATTGTGATTTAGTGAAAGTTTTCACCGTCACCGCATGGATAGTTCCTGCTTTAATAGCATCAGCTAATGGTGCAAAAACGACTTGTTGGCGCTTCACACGAGATAAATCACCAAACATATCGGCAACAGCAACAATACTACATTGAGAGCCATCAAATTTAACTTGTAGCTCATCAAGTTCTAGTGCGTCATTTATTAATTTTTCTATTTCTATTACTTCCAAAGGTAATTCCTTAATCACTTGTTCATAGCTTTTGTGCATTAATGGGCAAAAACCCTTCAACACCACTTAGGCTAATTAATTTATTTAGTTTAGCAGGGACATTGCTAAAAGATAGTTGACAACTATTGCTACTTGCTTGCTCTAATAAGTAGAAAAGCCAAGCAAGACCTGCGGTATCAATACGGGTGACTTGTTGTAAATCTAAAACTGAACATTGTTGTGTAACAATTTGTTTAATGCTTTTTTTTGGTATTTGCATCACTGTTTGTCGAGTTAGCTCACCAGCTACCTCAATATTGTTTTTAGTGATATCTAATGTTATTTTTTTCACAAGTTCTGCCACTATTCAATCTAATTTCTATTCAATCTAATTTCTATTCAATCTAATTTCTATTCGATCAAATTTCTATTCAATCTAATTTCTATTCGATCTAATTTCTATTCAGCTGACTTTTTGCTAACCGACTTTTTACTAGCTGATCTGTCTTTAAAAACAATATTTCGTTCACTTTTCTTTTTTAAAAGCTCGGTGACATAAGGTAACCCTTTCTGGCGGATAACACCACTAAGCTCGGCTTGCTTACTATCAAGCAAGCTAACGCCTTCTGCTACCATATCGAATGCTTTCCAATCATTGGTTTTTCTATTTCTTCTTACTTTAAATGAAACATCAATATTATCCCGTCCAGGCATAATAATACGTGTATTTACCGCAACTATTTTTTTATCCGTAAAGTTTTTTGCCGGTGCAAATTCAACGGGTTGGTTATCATACAATGTAAAAACTTGTGCATAAGAAGTGACTAAATATTCTCTAAAAACTGGTACAAAATCCTTTCTTTCTTGAGCCGTAGTATTCTTTAAATGTTTGCCAATAACTTTAAATGCTGAATATTTATAGTTGATATAAGGCATCAACTCTTCACGCACAATATTTTTAATTACGTTAGGATCTGCTTGTATTGCTTGTTGCTCATCGGCAAAACGTTTAAAAGTTTTGCCTGCAACTTTTTTTATCATTAAATAAGGATCTTTTTTATCAACATAAATACGAGTTGCACCTGAAGGCAATTGAGTTTTATCTGAGGGCAAACTGGTTGCTTGCGCTGCATCATATGCTGAAACATTATTCGTTATTAAGCTGGCAAAAAGACAACTTAAAAACAATGTGATTTTGAAATATTTTACCTTTTTCACTTTTCTATCCGTCATTACTCGTCACCACTTCCTTGGCTAAATAAAAATTGTCCTATTAATTCTTCCAACACTAAAGCTGGCTTTGTATCTTCAATAAAATCATTTGGTTGAAGTATTTCTAATGATTCATCCATAAAGCCTGGCTGCAAACCTATATATTGTTCACCCAATAAGCCTGCAGTCAGAATAGCCACCGACGTTGCTTCTGAAAATTGATCATATTCACTATATATCTCCATAGTAACGACTGGCGTATAATCATCTTCATCAAGAGAAATATCACTGACACGACCAACAACTACGCCACCAACCTTAATGGGGGAGCGAACTTTTAAACCACCAATATTATCAAACTTTGCAAAAAGGTTATAACTTTCGCCACCACCTGAAATACCGCTATTTGCAACTTTTAGCGATAACATAAGTAATGCTGCAATACCTAAAGCAACAAAAAAACCAACCATTAATTCTACTTTTTTTGACATCATGTCCTTCACCAAACACTTTTAAAATTTACTTAAAACCCAAACTCGTCGCATATAACTAAGACTTACCTAGCAAACATCAATGCCGTTAAAACAAAATCTAAGGCTAATACCAATAACGATGATTGTACCACGGTAGAGGTAGTCGCTCGTGAGATACCTTCTGAGGTAGGCTCACAATCATAACCTTTATAAACAGCAATCCAAGTAACCACAAAAGCAAAAACAACACTTTTGATAATTCCATTTAAAATATCTTTACTAAAATCCACTTGATCTTGCATTACAGACCAAAAAGTACCGCCATCAACACCTAGCCAGTCAACCCCAACTAAATGAGCCCCCAATATACCAACCATAGAAAATATGGCAGCTAACAGGGGTAAACTAATAAAACCAGCCCAAAAACGTGGTGCAATAACGCGACGTAAGGGGTCAACAGCCATCATTTCCAAACTTGATAATTGCTCCGTTGCTTTCATCAAACCAATTTCGGCAGTTAATGCTGAGCCTGCTCGACCAGCAAACAATAATGCAGCAACTACAGGCCCTAATTCACGCAATAAGGATAAAGCAACCATAGGCCCAAGGCTTGCTTCAGCGCCATAACTAACCAAAATTGTATAACCTTGCAGTGCTAGCACCATGCCAATAAAGCCACCGGAAACAACAATAATAATCAATGACATCACACCAACACTATAAAGCTGCTGTAGTAATAACGGCGTACCTTTGCGAACATTAGGTACATGTAATAAAGCAGACAACAACACAATAACGGCTCGCCCTAAACCGCTAATTAAAGCTAACGTGTTCCTGCCTAATAGCTGCACTTGCTGCATTAAACTTTTCCTCGGCGACTTAACGCAGATGAATCATTAATCAATTCATCCCTATAATTAGGCGCTTCAAAATGAAATGGAACTGGGCCATCAGCTTCACCTTGTACAAACTGCTTCACTAAAAGAGAGTCATCCTGTCTTATTTGATCTGGTGTACCTTGGCCAATAATTTTTTGCTCTGCAATAATATAAATATAATCAGCAATACTCATGACTTCTGGCACATCATGAGAAACAACAACTGAAGTTAATCCTAAAGCATCATTTAAGGAACGTATTAAGCGAACAATTACCCCCATTGAAATTGGGTCTTGCCCCGCAAAAGGTTCATCATAGAGTATTAATTCCGGATCAAGGGCTATAGCTCGAGCCAAAGCGACACGACGTGCCATACCACCAGAAAGCTCATTAGGTTGTAAGTCGCGTGCGCCACGCAACCCCACAGCTTCGAGCTTCATCAGCACTATTTTCTCAATAATAGCTTCAGGTAGTTGGCTATGCTCACGGATGGGAAAAGCGATATTGTCATACACATTCATGTCAGTAAAAAGCGCACCACTTTGAAATAACATGCTCATACGTTTACGAGTTTCATATAAATCTTTTCGAGAAAGCTGTGGAATATCCTTACCCGCAAATAATATTTGCCCCGATTCTGGACGAATTTGACCTCCAATTAAACGCAACAAAGTGGTTTTTCCAATTCCACTTGGCCCCATAATGGCGGTAATTTTTCCTTGAGGAATAGACAAACTAATATCATTATAAATAACTCGTTCACCCCGTTTAAAGGTAAGGCTATTTATTTCAACTAAGTTTGCATGGCTTTCAGTTTTTATCATTATATTAATTATACGCTATTGATTGTCAGCAATGTTACCTGAGCACCTAAATTTGTTCACTAAAAATTAACAATATAATGAATAATAAATGTTAGAAAATGTTAGAAAATGTAAAAAAGAATTTTTTTACTCATTTATTACACTTATTTTCCTTTAATCGCATTAATTCCTTTTTTTTTCTTCTACAAACAGCGACAATTTGCACCTCAAAATTGGAGTGATAAATGTTAGAACACGTTGGAATATTATTAGTTGCCTTTATTGCACTCGTCTGGAGTGCCGATAAGTTTGTTTTTGGCGCTTCGTCATTAGCAAGAAACTTAGGTGTTTCACCAATGATTATTGGTTTAACTATTGTTGCTATGGGCTCTTCAGCCCCCGAGATGATGGTAGCCGCTGCAGCTTCACTTCAGGGTAACCCTGACACTGCCATTGGCAACGCCATAGGCTCCAATATAACCAATATAGCTTTGGTACTAGGTATTACAGTACTCGTAAAGCCGTTGATTATATCATCTTCAACCATTAAACAAGAATTGCCACTTTTACTCATATTGACCATTTTGGCCTATTGGATACTTTCTGATAATTTTTTCAGTTTTCCTGAAGGCATTGCCTTAATGATAAGTTTTTTCGGTTTTATCTCTATTCTATTAATCAAGGCAATCAAGCAACGAAAAAACAATGGCATTGATGACCCGATGATTATTGAAGCGGCACAAGAATTACCAGAAGCAACTAGCACAGTAAAATCTATTTTTTGGCTGCTCGCAGGTATAACCTTATTGGTATTAAGTGCTAATTTTCTTGTTGATTCAGCTATTTTTATTGCCAAAGCCTATGGAATTAGTGATCTGGTCATTGGTTTAACCATCATTGCTATAGGCACAAGTTTACCAGAACTAGCAGCCAGTATTGCCAGCATATTGAAAAAAGAAGACGACTTAGCCATGGGTAATATTGTTGGCTCAAACATCTTTAATATATTAGCGGTACTTCCTTTTGCTGGCATCATAGCACCGGGAGCAATCAATCCAGAGGCATCATTTCGAGATGCTCCAGTAATGTTGGCTATTACTGGTTTACTATTTATATTATGTTTTAGTCGGAAATCTGGTTACTTTAGACTTACCCGCGCAAAAGGCGCATTATTACTACTATGTTTTTTCGCTTATCAAGCATTACTTTTTAGCCAAACAACGATTAACTAGCTTAAGCAGAGCCATGAAAAACTTTAAAGAACTTGCCAAAAACGTTATAAATATTGAACAACAAGCGATAACAGAATTATTGCAATATATTGACAATAGCTTTGAATACGCCTGCCAATTAATGTTCAACTGCCAAGGACGCGTTATCGTTATTGGCATGGGGAAATCAGGTCATATAGGTGGTAAAATTGCGGCAACATTAGCCAGCACAGGAACACCTGCTTTTTTTGTTCACCCCGGAGAAGCAAGTCATGGTGACTTAGGTATGATCACTAAAGATGATGTCGTCCTGACCATTTCCAATTCAGGAGAAACAGGTGAAGTTTTAGCTATAATTCCAGTAATAAAACGTATTGGGGCTAAGCTCATTTCCATGACAGGAAACACGTCATCTACTTTGGCAAAATTAGCAGACACTCATATTTGCATAAAAGTAACAACTGAAGCATGCCCGTTAGGATTAGCACCAACCTCAAGTACTACCGCGACATTAGTTATGGGTGATGCTATTGCTGTTGCTTTACTTAATGCTCGCGGTTTTACCGCCGATGATTTTGCCTTATCACATCCTGGCGGTAGCCTAGGAAAACGCTTATTATTACGCTTAAGCGATATAATGCATCAAGGTGATCGTTTGCCCGTTATATCAGAAAATGCACTGATAAAAGATGCCTTAGTAGAAATGTCTCTTAAAGGTTTAGGCATGACTGCTGTTGTTAATAATAATAATCAGCTTGTTGGCCTATTTACTGATGGTGATTTACGCAGAATTCTAGATCTTCACATTGATATTCATCAAGACAGTATAACAACCGTTATGACCAAATCTCCCACGGTAGCACAAGCTGATATGCTAGCAGCACAAGCACTTAATATTATGGAAGATAAAAAAATCAACGGTTTGATTATAGTAGATGATAAGCAAACACCTATAGGTGCTATGAATATGCATGACTTACTTAGTTCTGGAGTGTTATAAATGAACGAAAGCTCTAATATTAATTCTAATAGCAGCCCTAATACTCTTTATGGAGAAGTTGCCTTAGAAGTATTACAAAGCGCAAATAAAATAAAATTATTGGTCTGTGATGTTGATGGTGTTTTCTCCGATGGCCGAATTTATTTAGGTAACGACGGTGAAGAGCTAAAAGCATTCCATACCAAAGATGGCTTTGGACTTAAAGCACTTGGCAGCAGTGGTGTAGATGTGGCTATAATAACTGGCAGACGCTCTGCTATTGTAGCCAACAGAATGTCAGCACTCAATGTTAAACATATAGTGCAAGGTCAAGAAGATAAATTGCCTGCACTTATTCACCTTGCGAAGCAACTCAACTTAACACCAGATGAAATAGCCTACATTGGTGACGACATTCCTGACGTAGCTTGTATTTTATATGTTGGTTTAGGTATTTCAGTATCAGATGCACACCCTGCAGTAATAGCAAAATCAGATTATACAACCTTTATCCGTGGTGGTTTTGGCGCAGTTAGAGAAGTATGCGATTTGATTATGCAATGTCAAGGTACCCTTGATAACGCAACTGGCGCGAGCATATGACACGAACAAACTTTTTAGCATTTTTAGTCTTATTATTAGGAGCAATGACTTACGGTATTGTAGAGTGGCGACAGTCACAAATAACACCTGGTGAAAGTGTTGAAAGTGATCTCACTCCTGACTTTATCGCAGAAGCACTTAAGAGTGATATTTACACAGAATCTGGACAGCTTTCTCATGTAATCATTGCCGATCGTATGGAGCATTATGCCAAGCTTGAAGTTACTCACTTTGAATTACCTAATTACACTTTATATCCCAAGAGTCACTCAAACAAGAATACCGTGTTTAGTAATAGTTTAGCGGGTGAAAACTCACCTGCTTTTTTATCTAAGGAAAGCTCCTCCCCTTGGAAACTTAGTGCAAAAGAAGCAACACTTTATAAAAATAATAGGGTTATTCTAAATCATCGCGTACACTTAAGAGCAACCGATGAAAATAGTTTGATACAAGAGATACATTGCAAATATTTAGAGCTCGATTTAAATACTAATATTATCAGTTCAGATCAAACAGTGATGATACAAGGGAAGGACTTCACTATGTATGGCTCTGGATTGATAATTGACTTAAACACCAAACAGATGACATTAACTGAACATGTACGTACCATTTACAAAAAAAATAATAGTTAATCCCTTAATGACAATTAAAAAACTTAGCAAAGGCTTATTACTAAGCTCATTACTTCTCACCTTAGCTGCGCCTGTAAGCGCAGCAAAAAAAGATCTCACTCAAGAAATCACCATAAAATCTAAACGCCAATCGGCAGATTTAAAAAATAAAATTGCTAGTTATTTAGATGAGGTAAGCATAAGCCAAGGTTCTATTTCTATCATCGCAGATATTGTACAGGTTTATAGTAATGTTGATGATAAAACTAAAGAAAAGTCTGATACTTACCTTGCTAAGGGTAAGCCCGCTGTTTTCAAACAAAAATTAGAAGATGGCAGCTTAATTAGCTTGCAAGCTAATGAAATCAAATATCAACCAGATTTACACATCATCACTGTTTCAGGTAATGCGCAGGTCAAACAAGCGGGTAGTAAAGTGACTGGTGAAATAATTACCTACAACACCTTGAGTGAAAAATTAGAAGCGCAAAGTAGTGAAAACGAATCTGTAACCACTATTTTGCAACCGGCTCAAATCAAAGCTCAACAAGATAAGAAAAGCAATGACAGTAACAACCAGTAATACTGATAATACTATAAGAAAATCAACCTTATTAGCCCAAGGTTTATCAAAATCTTATAAAAACAACAAGGTTGTCAAAAACGTCAGCTTAGAAGTAAGTGCAGGCAAAATTGTGGGTTTATTAGGGCCTAATGGCGCCGGAAAAACCACCTCTTTTTATATGATTGTCGGTTTAGTGCCTAATGATGATGGTCAGATTATTCTTAACAATGAAGATGTCACTCTTGCTCCTATGCATGAACGCGCGCGCCGAGGCATAGGTTACTTACCACAAGAAGCTTCAATTTTTAGAAAACTTACTGTTACTGAAAATATCATGGCTATTTTACAAACAAGAAAAAGCCTTAGCGAGAATGATCGACAAGGGAAGCTAGAACATCTCCTAGAAGAATTTAATATTAGTCATATTAAAGACAACTTAGGAATGAGCTTATCAGGTGGTGAAAGAAGACGAGTAGAGATTGCCCGAGCTTTAGCAGCTGAACCAGAGTTTATATTGCTTGATGAGCCGTTTGCTGGTGTTGACCCTATATCAGTTGGCGATATTAAAAAAATCATTATTCATCTTAAAAATCGCGGTATTGGCATACTCATTACCGATCATAATGTTCGTGAAACACTTGATGTATGTGAACATGCTTATATTGTTAGCCACGGAGAAATTATTGCCGAAGGTGATGCGGATCAAATTCTTGCTAATCAAAAGGTAAGAGATGTATACCTAGGCGAGCAATTCACGCTATAGTTACTATAGTTAACACAGACATTAAAAACTTAAGCTATGCTTTACTATACATAAGACATAAGCAAGCAAAAAATACTAATAGGAATTAAGAATACGTAGATGCGCCCAACCCTGCAACTCCGGATAGGACAACAACTAACCATGACGCCACAACTGCAACAAGCGATAAAGCTGTTGCAGTTATCAACGTTAGAACTTCAACAAGAAATTCAAGAAGTGCTTGAAAGTAACCCTTTGCTTGAAGTTAATGAACAGCAAGCCTCTGATAGTAATTCAGATAATAATTCAGACAAACTTGAAGAAGCCTTTTCAGCTACAAGTACTGAGCAAAATACAACTGATGGCAGTGAAGATGCATCAGCAAGTATTGATGAAATTAGCACGACAGAAGCCATGGAGAAAAATGACATCCCTGAAGAGCTAAATATAGACACAACATGGGAAGAAAGTTACAGTGCTGGCACTTCAAATACCGGTGCGGTTAGCAGCCCTAGTGAAGATTACACTTATCAAGGTGAAACTACAGATTCAATACAAGATCACCTACTATGGCAAATGGAATTAACTCCTTTTTCTGAAACAGATAGAACTGTTGCGGTTGCTATAATTGAAGCGGTTGATGAAGCTGGCTATCTCACTGTTTCAAGTGAAGATATTTTAGAAAGTGTCGGTATAGAAGGGCTTGAACTTGATGAAGTTGAAGCTGTTTTAAAACGCATCAATGTCTTCGATCCCATTGGTGTTGCAGCTCAATCCATTGCCGATTGCTTACTTATTCAATTAAATCAGTTTGAATCTGATACACCTTATTTAAAAGAAAGTAAATTAATCATCAGCGAGCATATCGACTTACTGGGCAACCGTGATTATCGCCAGTTAATGCGTAAAACACGACTCAAAGAAGAGCAATTACGCGAAGTGATGCGTTTAATTCAAAGCTTGAACCCTCGCCCTGGTGATGCGGTTGTAAAAAGCGATGATCAATATGTTATTCCTGATGTTTCTGTAGAGAAAAAAAATGGCCGCTGGGTTGTTGAGTTAAACCCTGATACTGCACCTAAGTTATCAGTAAATCAACAATATGCCGCCATGACCAAAACCACAAAATCGTCAAGTAACGATGGCCAATTTATTCGCGCCAACTTACAAGAAGCCAAATGGTTTATTAAAAGTTTAGAGTCTCGCAATGATACATTATTAAAAGTATCAAATTGTATAGTTCAGCGCCAACAAGGCTTTTTAGAACACGGTGCAGAAGCTATGCGCCCTATGGTTTTAAATGATATAGCTGAAGCTGTAGACATGCACGAGTCAACTATTTCTCGGGTAACAACACAAAAATACATGCATACGCCAAGAGGTATTTTTGAATTGAAATACTTTTTTTCAAGCCATGTTAGTACTGAAAATGGTGGTGAATGTTCATCAACCGCTATTCGTTCATTAATTAAAAAACTCATTTTAGCGGAAATACCTGCTAAACCGCTAAGTGATAGTAAAATGGCCAACATACTGGCCGAGCAGGGAATTAACGTTGCCAGACGTACCATAGCCAAATATCGTGAATCTTTGTCTATTCCACCGTCGAATCAACGCAAGAGTTTATTATAACAAGTTATTTTATTATCTAAATTTAGTTAAATAAGGATCATGCTTATGCAAATTAATCTTACCGGCCACCATGTAGAAGTAACTTCATCATTACGCGAATACGTTGATACAAAATTTGCCAAATTAGAACGACATTTTGATCACATCAATAATGTGCATGTTGTGCTAACAGTTGAAAAGTTAGATCAAAAAGCGGAAGCAACAATACATTTAAAAGGCAGTGAACTTCATGCCTCAGCAGTCAATGCTGATATGTATACTTCGATAGATACTTTGGTTGATAAATTAGATCGCCAAGTACTCAAATACAAAGGCAAAATAACACAACATTAGTTTTACCATCTTATATTATGAATCTACAAGACATCTTAACGCTGGACTGCACACAATGTGCAGTTCCAGTACACAGTAAAAAACGCCTACTTGAACAGATTTGCCAACTTGCCGCCAATGAATTAAGTGACTCTAATCCAACCGATCTGTTGGATAGCTTACTTAACCGAGAAAAAATGGGTAGCACAGGTATTGGTAATGGTATTGCTATTCCCCATGGCAGACTAAATAATACTGATAAAGCTATTGCAGTATTTTTAACAACCAAGCAAGCTATTGACTTTGATGCAATAGATAACAAACCTGTAGATATATTCATCTGTTTATTCGTACCCCAAAATAGTACACAAGAACATTTAGAGACTTTACAAAGCATTGCAAAACTCTTTAGTGATCGCAAAACAGCCAAGCAAGTACGTAAATGCACCAGTCAACAAGAAATGTTTAACCTTATTCAACAGACAACTTAAGTTGCGAGCAAATGAAGTTACGAGTTGTAAATTTCTCGTTTCTTGAAACTATTAAACTCACAACTCGGAACTTAAAAGTATGAAACTTATTATTGTTAGTGGACGTTCTGGTTCAGGTAAATCAGTTGCGTTAAGGGTATTAGAAGATTTAGGCTATTATTGTGTAGATAACATTCCTGTTAACTTACTCCCTGCCTTAACACATACCGTCATTAATGATTACGAAAATGTCGCGGTAAGCCTAGATGTTCGAAATCTGCCAAAAGATCCTAAAGATATTTTAGAAATCATTGAATATTTGCCTAATGCCGTTGAAGTAACAACACTATTTTTAGATGCAGACGATAAAGATCTAATCCGCCGCTTTAGTGAAACAAGGCGATTACACCCTCTAATTAAAGAAAATATTGCACTAGATCAGGCCATTTCTTTAGAGAAAAAGCTTTTAACACCTATCTCTACCAATGCCGACTTATATATTAATACGAGTCAATTAAGTCCACACCAATTGGCTGATTTAGTACGAGAACGGATCCTTGGAAAGAAAACAGGCAACATGGTGTTAGTATTTGAATCATTCGGTTTTAAACACGGCATTCCTGCCGATGCTGATTATGTCTTCGATGCTCGATTTTTACCTAACCCGCATTGGGAAAAAGAATTAAAGCCCTTCACGGGGATAGAGCAACCAGTAAAAGATTTTCTTGCCAGCCAACCTATAGTGACAAAATTTGTCTGGCAGATTAATAGTTTTATGATGACTTGGTTACCTCATTTAGAGCGTAATAACCGCAGCTACGTTACTATTGCTATTGGTTGTACAGGCGGCAAACACCGCTCAGTTTATATTGCCGAATTATTAGCAAATAACTTTCGCAAAGAACAAAAAGATGTACAAACTCACCACAGAGATATTGATAAGGCCAAAGAGCAGATTTGACTATGCCGACCCAAGCTCAGAAAAGCAATATTACCGTAAGCAAAGAACTAACCATTATTAACAAGCTAGGTTTGCATGCTAGAGCAGCGAGTAAACTAGCACAGCTTTGCCAGCAGTTTTCAGCAAAAATCACCCTATCTCTTGAAAAGAAAGAGGCCGATGCAAGTAGCATAATGGCCATCATGTTACTTGCTGGTGCGCAGGGGAAAATAGTTAAAGTAACTGCACAAGGAACAGATGCACCCGATGCATTACAAGCAATCAGCCAACTTATTTGTGATAAGTTTGACGAGGAAGAATAAACAAAAAGCTGAAAAAAACTCAAAGTTACGATAGACTTAACAGTAGTTTAAAAAGTATTAAGTCTATTAAACTTCCTCTAAGCGCGAGTCTAATAGAGTTGGTATATGTCGCCACACCAACTTTCAAGTAATATCTCTATGCCTGACAAAATAGAACAAGAAAATATTCATCAAAGACTACATCAAGTTAATGAAGCCCTTGATAGTGGTATGTTTGTCTATGTGCGTAAGTTATTGCAAGACATGTCTGCCTATGATTTAGCACTATTTCTTGAGTCATCCCCCTCTAAAAGTCGTCCGGTATTATGGCAACTTATCGACGTTGAACACCATGGTGAAGTGCTTGAAGAATTAAATGAAGAAGTACGTAAAGGCATTTTACAAAGCATGCGGCCTGAAAAATTGGCTGCTGTTGCCGAAGGCATGGATGTCGATGATTTAGCTGAAGTACTCCGTACTTTGCCCGACAGTGTTTTTAGAGAAGTACTTAACTCTATGGACTCTCAGGATAGGAGTCGAGTAGAAACCGCACTGTCTTATGATGAAGATACTGCTGGCGGCATCATGAACACCGATACCATCACTTTGCGCCCTGAAGTGAGTGTTGATGTGGTATTACGTTACTTACGACTAAAAGGCCAACTTCCTGAAGCAACTGACTCTTTTTATGTGGTAGATAGAAATAACCGTTTTATTGGTGCGGTATCGTTAGCCGCTATTGTTACCGCTAATCCTGAAGTCATTATTTCAAACTTGATTAATGCTGAAATCGAAGCCGTTCAAGCCAGTATGGACGAACAAGAAGTTGCTCAATTATTTGAAAAGCATGATTGGTTTTCAGCCCCTGTTGTCGATCTAAATGGTCATTTACTTGGTCGAATTACCATCGATGATGTCATTGACGTGATCCGTGAAGATGCCGAACACACCATGATGAGTATGGCTGGTTTGGATGATGAAGCTGATACTTTTGCTCCTGTGATACAAAGTACTAAGCAGCGTTCTTTATGGCTAGGAGTTAACTTAATTACCGCTTTATTAGCAGTAGCGGTTACCAGTATGTTTGAAGGACTTTTTCAGCAATTAGCTATTTTAGCCGTACTTAATTCTTTGGTACCTAGTATGGGGGGAGTTGCAGGTAATCAAACCTTAACCTTAGTTATTCGTGGTATGGCATTGGGTCATGTAGGGAACAGTAATGCTCGAGCATTATTAAATAAAGAAGTTGCGATAGGTTTCCTTAATGGCATTATTTGGGCGCTGCTAATTGCCTCAGTAGTTGCTATTTGGAAGCAGGATCTAATGTTAGGAGCAGTAATTGCCTTCGCTATGTTGATGAACATGACAGCGGCAGGTTTAGCAGGCGTTTCCATTCCATTATTATTAAAACGCCTTGATATTGACCCTGCACTTGCTGGCAGTGTCATTATCACAACCGTTACGGATGTTGTGGGAATTTTTGCCTTTTTAGGTACGGCAACGCTGTTATTGACGTAATAGGTAAACTACAGGAAGAAAATTAAGTGTTGAGAAAGAAAAGTTACGAGTAGCATAGAAATCAAAAACCTGGCTATTCATAACTCGCGACTAATTACTCGAAACTTTGCTCTATTGCCCTGCCACTTGCATTTCGTCAATCAATATTGAACCTGTGATGATACTGCCGTGTTTATCAACATCCGAGCCAACCGCAACAATATCTTTAAACATTTTATCTAAATTACCCGCAATGGTAATTTCACTTACGGGATAAGAAATTTCTCCATTTTCTACCCAGAAACCTGCTGCTCCACGAGAGTAATCGCCGTTTACAATATTAACACCTTGTCCCATTAGCTCTGTAACCAACAATCCTGTGCCTAAAGTTTTCAACATAGCATCAAAATCAGCGTCTTTATTTCCCTTACTTGCAATATTTTTATCTGTGACTAACCAGTTATGAATCCCTCCTGCATGACCTGTAGTAGTAAGTCCTAACTTACGTGCAGAATAACTCGTTAATAGGTAGGTTTGTAAAGCGCCTGCAGTAATAATATCTCTATCTTGCGTTGCCACACCCTCGCTATCAAAAGCACTACTGGCCAATGCTTTTAGAATATGAGGACGTTCTTGAATAGATACAAAATCAGGGAAAACATCTTTACCTAAGGCATCAAGTAAAAATGATGACTTACGGTATAAATTGCCACCACTAATAGCGGCAATAAAATGTCCCCAAATTGTATTAGCGATATCAGAGCGAAAAAGTACCGGCACCTTCATCGTAGATAACTTTTGTGGATTTAAACGCGATATTACTTCGCTCGCCGCTTTTTGCCCTATACTAACGCCACTATCTAATAATGAAAAATCTCGGTTAACGTCGTAGGCATAATCTCGCTGCATTTCATCATCACACCCTGCAATTACGACACAACTTAAACTATGTCTTGAGCTAGGGTAACCAACCAACTGACCATAACTATTACCATAAACTTTAAAACCAGAGAAACAATCTAAACTAGCGCCATCTGAATTTGTTATACGTTTGTCACTATCTAAAGCGCTTTGTTCACATTCCTTCGCAATTTCTATCGCCAGCTCTGTGCTTAGCACCTTCGGATGATATAAGTCTAAATCTTGTGCTTGCATGGCTAGCAATTCTTTATCTGCTAAACCAGAGCAATCATCAACAGAAGTATATTTTGCAATATTAACCGCTGCTTCAACTGTTTGAGTGAGCGCTTTCTCTGATAAATCGGCCGTTGATGCACTGCCTTTTCTACCTTGTTGATAAACCGTTATCCCCAAAGCCCCATCGTTAGTAAACTCAACATTCTCTACCTCGCCAAGACGAGTACCTACACTTAAGCCTTGTTGACGGCTCATCGCTACTTCTGCACCGTCAGCTCCTAAAGATTTGGCGAGTTCAAGTACTTTAGCAACTCGACTTTTTACTTGCTCTAGCTGCTCGATTAATGGATCAATAGGTTGGTTCACTTCGGTCATAGTTTTATTATCTACTTATTTTTTACTTTAGTTTTAAATTTAAGTTCGAGTTTATATGCAAAATATTAACTTTACTGGTTTTTGCTTATTTAAATTCAAGCTATAATAAAGGCAATATTTATATAATTTACATTAGCAGCCATTATGCCCCAGTCAGCCAACGATATCGACGACTTAACACCAGAAATGGAAGAAGAATTAAAAAGTAAATCAGAAATAAAGAGAGAAATGCATCGATTGCAAGATTTCGCACAGACTTTGGTAGAAATGTCGAAGCATCAGCGAAGCCTTATTCCGCTAAGTGATGATTTAAAAGATGCCATGGTTGTTGCAGGTAAAATTAAAAACAAACATGAAGCTCTACGCCGACATATTCGACATATCGCTAAAATATTATTAGAAACAGATCTTGTCCCTATTCATCAAGCCATTGATGTTATGGACAATAAACACCAACAATCCACAGCTAAATTTGTGCGTTTAGAGAGTTTAAGAGATGAGTTAATAGAACAAGGTAATGAAGCTGTTGAAGCTTTATTGGCTGAGTTTGAACAGTTGGATCGTCAAAAATTAAAGCAACTAGTTCGCCATGCAGCAAAAGAAAAGAAAGCTGAAAAACTAGGCAAGCATTATAAAAATTTATTTACTTACTTAAAAGAGAATAGCTAAAAAGTTACAAGTAAGATAAGTAACGAGCAAGAGAAATTTCGAGTCGCGAAAATACCGCATTTTCAGAATTTTGTCTTTGAGACTCGTTACTAATAACTCGCTTACTTCGAGGCTATTGCGTCCCACCAATAGTCATTTCATCAATTTTCAAGGTCGGTTGTCCCACACCAACAGGAACACTTTGACCATCTTTTCCGCACACACCAACACCGGCATCAAGTTTAAGATCGTTACCCACCATAGAAACATTCTTCATTGCCTCTGGACCACTACCGATTAAGGTTGCACCTTTAATTGGTGTGGTGATTTCACCATTTTCAATTAAATAAGCTTCAGAGCTTGTGAACACAAATTTACCTGAGGTGATATCAACTTGCCCACCAGCAAAATTAGGTGCATAAATGCCTTTTTTCACTGATTTAATAATATCTTCTGGATTAGACTCTCCTGCCAGCATATATGTATTGGTCATACGCGGCATAGGCAAATGAGCATAAGACTCACGTCGGCCATTACCTGTAGGCTTAACGCCCATCAGGGAAGCATTATGCTTATCTTGCATGTACCCTTTTAAAATTCCCTTTTCAATTAAGACATTGTATTGTCCAGGTGTGCCCTCATCATCGATGCTAATTGATCCTCGGCGATCAGCCATAGTACCGTCATCAACAATAGTACAAAGCTCAGAGCAAACTTTTTTGCCAATTTTACCTGAAAAAGTTGAAGAGCCTTTACGGTTAAAATCCCCTTCTAAGCCATGACCTACAGCTTCATGCAGTAATACTCCAGGCCAACCTGCTCCTAATACTACAGGAAAGGCTCCGGCAGGTGCATCAACCGCAACCAAATTAACTAACGCTAGGCGCACTGCTTCTTCTGCGTATGTTAAATAAAGTGGTTTACCCTGTTCTAGCTCAAAGAAGTAGCTATAATCAGTTCGAGCACCGCCACCCGAGCTAGCTCGTTCACGTTTACCATTTTCTTCAACTAAAACAGAACAATTCAAACGCACTAGCGGGCGAATATCAGTACCATAAGTTCCATCACTTGCTGCCACTAACACTTTTTCGTAAACACCAGACAAGCTAACAATCACTTGGCTTACTCGGCTATCTACTTGTCTAGCATGAGCTTCAACGTTATGTAGCAACTCGATTTTTTGTTCTTGGGTTAAGCTGCCAAGTGGCTCAACCGATTGATAAATTTTAATGGGTGATTGGCGTTTAAAAACTTGAACTTGTCCACCTTGACCCGCATCAGCAATGCCTTTAGCTGCATTAGCCGACTGTTGTAAGGCTAATGGTGAAATATCATCAGAATAAGCAAAACCTGTTTTTTCACCTGATATAGCACGTACACCAACACCTCGCTCGATATTATAAGAGCCTTCTTTAACAATGCCATCTTCAAGCATCCACGACTCATGTTGGCTCGACTGAAAATAAAGATCAGCATAATCAACTTGACGCCCCATAATGCTATTTAATGTTTTAGATAAAATAGCATCATCAATTTGGCTATCGGCTAATAGAACTTGTTCAACATTATTCATTTATAACTCAACTTAACTTTACTTAACATTAGTGTTCAGCGGTATGCTTCAATGGCATACTTGTTCGTATTCGTTTAATTTCTTGTGGGATAAAGTCACAGCTAATAATCCCTTCGCCTTCTTCAAGACAAGCCAAAATTTCTCCCCAAGGACTAATAATCATTGAATGTCCCCAAGTTTCCCGGCCATTTTCGTGCACACCTTCTTGCCCTGCTGCGATGATGTAAACTTGGTTCTCTATAGCTCTTGCTTGCAATAATGTTTGCCAATGGGCTTTACCGGTAACACGGGTGAAGGCGCTTGGTACTGTAATAATATCGGCACCCATTGCCGTCAATTTTTGAAATAACATTGGAAAGCGAACATCAAAACAAACTGTTAAGCCTATATTTATTGATGGATTGCCCGCAAAGGGTGTTTTTACAATACAAGGACTTTTACCTGCTTGGGTAAAGCGTGATTCACAGTAATTCTTTTCATTATCTTCAACGTTTACATCAAATAAGTGTATTTTGTCATAGCGACCTATTAGCTTTCCACTTGAATTAAAAGCGCAGCTACTATTGGTAAATTTATTCCCATCATCTGTTAATACAGGAATAGTACCGCCAATAAAAGTAACATTAAATTGCTTGGCTAAAGTGCTTAACGCCATTTGTAAATCATTGTTAGTGTGTGACTGCTCTGCGAGCAACAGCTGCGCTTTATCATTCGCACCAAAGAACAAACAACACTCTGGCAAAACAACAATATGTTCAACACTATTCCTATTAATATCTCGAGTACTGTTAATATCGCGGTTACTAGCGGGAGCTTTAGTTAATTTTTCCAGTTGTTGTTCAATAACCCGCAAATTATGCTCGACATTCGCTTTGGAATTGAGTTGAATTGCACTGAGTTTAATCATCATTTAATTCTTCTAACAGATTATCTTCTTTAAATGGGTTTTGATCATCTTCAATTAAACGAGGTGATTTAAATTCCTTAAAAGATTTTTTATTGGTATCTTCTTGCTTCTTTGGTTTAGTTTTATCACTACTGTCAACAAATTCAGGTGGCTTTGACCGACCAACACTAACATCACGGCTTTTGCGGTTAACTTCCTTAAAGTCTGGATCGCTAACACTACCGGTTAATTCAAAATTAAATTCAGAGACCACTTGCGAGGTTATGACTTGATCTATTGCCACACCCGCTAAAAACACCACGGGATTTAAAGTCGCAATCCAAGCAAGTACCGGTAAACTAGAGGTTAAATTGGGCTTATAAGACATCTGATAGTCAATACTGTTGCTTACAAAACTAGTATTGCCTTTAATGTATAGATTCCCTGCAGAGCCATCCATACGAGTATTATCAGTATATAAAACACCTTCTTTTATACTGTAATCACCCTTAATATCATTATAAAATATGCCATCACTGAAAATATCTCTAAAGTCTAACGTTAACTTCCGAACAATAGATTGCAAACTTAACACTGAAAATATACGTGCTTTATCGCTATATTCAGCTAAATAACCATCATCGATGTTTGCATTGATTTCGCCATTTAAGTGGCTAAAGTCAAATTCATGAGGACCACCTTGCCAGTTTAAATTAAAATCAAGTTTGCCTCCGCTATCACGAATAATTGAACCATAGCCTAACTGCTCTAATTCATATTCAATATTTTTTAACGATAATGCTCCGTTAATAGCCGTTGTCGATTTTGCTCCTAATTTTTGCCACTCTCCTGATAAATTTAATTCTGCCTGTTCACGTTTAGCATTAAAGTTCTCTATTTTAATCACGTTTTCATCGGTACGTACTAAAGAAAACTTAACTTGTCCAAGGTTTACATTATCAATTTGACAACGTTCGCAGTAAAAATTAATTTTGGGGATATTAGCAAAGACATTATCATCGGTTAATGAAGAAGTGACAATCTCATTCTGTTTTTGATCTTGCTTATTTTCTTGTATAGCTTCTTGTATAACTTCTAGTGGTGCTTCTTGTTCATTTGAAACTACTTGAGGCTGGTTTATTAAATGAATAAAATCCGCATTAATATCAACACCCTGCTCTAACCAATCAGGGTAGAACTTAATTTGACTACGAGTTTCTTTGGCATTGAGTTGTAATAGCCACCAATTGGTTTTATCTAAGAAATTGAAAGAAACGTTATGCAAACTTTGTCCTAACAGTTCTAATTTACCTATAGTTCCTCGAATGCGTTCAGGGTTAGAAAACAAAGCAGAAGAGTTTTCACCCTTGTTTATAGAGTACTGAGAGCCTGTTGCATACTTCGGCTCTCTAACTTGGGAAGTGGTATTAATTATATCGGAAATCAACGGCTGCCATACACTGACATCTGCCTGTGCAAGGTTAGTGGTAATATGTAAACCATCCATTGGTAAAAGCATTTTCTCATTGCCAAGTATAATATGCGCTCTAGCAAAATGGCTAGTATCATGGTCCAAGACGCCAAAAAAGCTTAGCTGATTTCCATAAGTGGCATTAAAGGTCGACTGCTCTAATTGACCATTCACTTCAATCTTCAATGGAACTTTTGATTGTGCTAATTTATGGTATGGCTCTGGGAGCTTAACTTGTAGCGACTCAAGGTTTGAATCAACATTGAATTGATAAGAGAAACCACCGCCATGATGCTGATACAAAGATAAATCACCTTGAAGTTGCAATTGACCATCAAAATATTTATTTAAATTTGGAGATACATGTTGCAACCAAAGATCGTTCTGCCAATCGGCATTTAGCGCAATATTGGTATCATAATAGTCAGCTTTATCCTTACCATTAACAGCTAATGTTAATGGCAGACCTCGCCAATTTAATGATAAATTTTTTGTTGAAATTTGATCATTTTCAAAACTTAATTGCCCGTTTACTTGTTCAAAATTCATCCGTGGCGTTTGCAACGAAACCTTATTATCAACAAAATTAATGAGGCCTCTAGCAATTACATTTTCTGTAGCGATTAATGGTAAATTCAAATGAAATTCACCATTAATATCACCATGTACTTTTAACTGCTGCAAAACACTACCAACACTATCTTTGAGTGAGCTGTTAGCCATCAAATCAGCAACATTGGCTGCTGGTGAGGGTTCAATCAAGGTATCTACAGTTAATATTTGTTCATTAAAATCATCTATGGCAGCTTGAACGCCACTGACATCAAGCCCAGTTAAATTTCCTGAACGGCCAGTAATTAGCATACTGTTATTAGTAAAATTTAAGTTTGCATAGAAATCTTTAATTGCTGGCCAGTCATGACTAAATTTGAATGTTGCTTGCTCTAGCTCAGCATCAACGACAAATATGCCCGAATTATCAGCAAACGGAAATTTAGACAAAGGGCCATTTATCAATACTTGTGCCTGTTTTATTTTTCCGTCAATTAAGGAGTCATTTAAATAGTTGACCAAATTATTACTCATGGTGGTAAGAGGGTAATAGTGTCCCGCTATACTGGCATCACCATCAGCAATGTTAGCTAATAACGCCATCGTCATTTGGGCATTTTCTGGTGAGTCAATGGCTAAGTCAGCATTTAACTTCAGTTCATTAGAGCTTAGTGCAATATCATTAACTAGTAGCTGCCAACCAGTATCAACAATAAATAAATCTACGACAGCCTCTAGTGATTCATAAGGAATAGGTGCTATAAAGTGTTTATTGAAATCTAAATTACCTTGCTCGGCAGCTAGGTCAAGATGCAAATGCTGCTCTGCAAAACTCAAAGAGCCTGAAGTGTTATCAATACCTGGGATACCCTGGCTATACTTAGTTGAAACATTAGTAAAGTTTGCTAATGCTTGAATATCCCCAGCTGTTTTCTTGAAAAAGATATCATTAGCTTGACCACTAACGTTTAATTCAGACAGCAACTCTCGTGTATTTTGTGAACCAACAATCAAAGGAGAAACTTGGCTAATTAAAGCTAAGTCAAAGGATGATAAGTAAATAGAAAAGTCTTGAGCCGTTTTATTCATTTGTACAATATATTCTTGTACCTCTTCTTTATTATACTGTAATAACATTGGCGTGCTATACAACTTAAAGCTTGCGGCCTTTTTTCCTTTAACTAACAATAACTGCCCTGCACCTAAAGTTAAGCTATGGCGTACTTCGCTGCTAACTTGAGTACTTTTTTGACCGCTTTTTTGCCAACTAATAAGGTTATCATGCAGTGATAATTGCAAACGTTCAATACTGCCATTACTCACTTTCAACCAAGCCGAAAAACCTATATCAGCTTTGATTTTATCATTATCTATGGTCAAAACATTATCAAGCCATGGAGTGATATCAAGGTGATTTGCCTCGACATACATCATGCCTTTCAACTCATCAACAGTTTGGCCATTAATATCTATTTTCAACTTCAAATTATTCGAGCTTAATTCATCAACAATAATATTACCTTGTGCTTGATGGCGCTCTTCACTGTTAAGCCAATTTAAATTATTGATTCGAAAATGGCGTTCTAGCGAGTTATTTTCTAAAGATATTTCACTATTTATCAAGGAAAATCGGTTAATGCGATTCAAAAAAATATCGGCTATTTGTTCGAAACCATCAAGCTGTTCATTCGCGACTGGAGCGGTACTTTCATCCTTAACGTCAGACTTTTCTTGTGTGAGCCAAGCTCCCTCTTTTAATGTAACAACCGCCCCATCGAGTATCAAATTGCTGGATATTAATTGCTGGGTAGTTAATGTTTCCCAAAAATCAACTTGCACTTCTAAATGGTCTACATAAACATAGGCTCCATTAGCATCAACTAAGGTGACACGGTTCGCAATTAACGTTGGCCCATAGCGTTGCCAACTCATACCTAAACCACCAATAACAATATTGGTTTGGTTATTATTATTTATATAATCTTGAAAGCCTTGACGATAGTTCTCAACGTAAGGTAAAAACAAACGAAATGCGCTGATCAATACCGCCAATAATACCAGCATAATCGCAAGTATTTTATAAAGACGGTTAAGCCAACGGTTAGATACGCTTGCAATCGACATTAATAATTATGTTCCTAAAATAAGGGCTGTTGATCTTTGAATGTAGCTCTATAAGCTACATCATTACAACATCAAATTGCTCTTGGGAATACATAGCTTCAGTTTGCACTTTTATTGATTTTCCAATAAACACTTCAACTTCAGCTAGACTATGAAATTCATCATTTACCAGAAAATCGCTAACCGCCGAAGAGGCATAGACAATAAACTTAGCAGCATCATGTGCGCGATTTACTCGCACGATTTCACGCAAAATTTCGAAACACACAGTTTCAACTGTCTTTAGATTACCACGCCCAGTGCAAATAGGACATTCACTGCATAAAACATGCTCTAAACTTTCTCGAGTACGCTTACGCGTCATTTCAACTAAACCTAACGAAGAAAAGCCATGCACACTAAATTTAACATTATCTTTTGACATCGCCATTTCTAAACTGTTTAAAACACGGCGCTTGTGATCTTCATTGTGCATATCAATAAAATCAACAATGATAATACCACCTAAATTTCTTAACCTCAGTTGCCTGGCTATAGCTTGCGTTGCTTCAATATTAGTGCTGAATATAGTATCTTCAAGATTACGATGACCAACAAAAGCGCCGGTATTAATATCAACAGTGGTCATCGCTTCGGTTTGATCAATAATCAAATAACCGCCTGACTTTAATTCAATTTTTCGATGCAAGGCACGTTGTATTTCCAATTCAACAGAAAACAAATCAAAAATAGGCCTTTCACCTGGATAGTACTCCATCACTTGTGTTAGTTCTGGGACAAACTCTTGTGTAAAAGTAATGAGTTGTTCATACGTTAGTTTTGAATCAATACGAATACGCTCAAATTTAACGCCAACAAAGTCTCTTAACACACGTAACGATAACGACAAATCTTGATACAAAGGCAAATTAACTTGTTTCCGCTGCTTTCGTTCTTGTACCTTTTTCCATACTCTGCGTAAGAATTCAGCATCATGTTTTAATTCTTGCTCACCTGCGCCTTCACCCGCTGTACGCACAATAAAGCCTTGTTGATCGTCACAATAAGGACTGACAATATCTTTCAGACGCTTGCGTTCTTCAACATCTTCAATACGTTGAGAAATACCGGCATGACTCGCGTTTGGCATTAATACAAGGTAGCGAGATGCAATGGTTATATCAGTGGTTAAACGCGCACCTTTTGAGCCAAGCGGGTCTTTTACCACCTGTACCATTAAAAGCTGACCTTCATGCACCAAAGCACGAATGTCTGGCACCTGATCTGTTTCTTCTTTTAAAATAAGTTTTGAATTGATATCTGAAGCATGCAGAAAGGCCGCCTTGTCTAGGCCAATATCAATAAATGCCGCTTGCATGCCTGGCAAAACTCGAATGACTTTACCTAAATATATATTTGAGACAATGCCACGCTTGGCTTCACGTTCAATATGAACTTCCTGCAAAGAGCCATGCTCAATTAAAGCAACGCGCGTTTCACTAGGTGTTACATTGATTAATAATTCACTACTCATTTTATATTAATCCTTAATTTATGCTTGAGATAGGCTTGATGGCAAACCTACTTGAGCCAATAATTGCACTGTTTCATATAAGGGTAGGCCAACAACCGCAGAGTAACTACCTTTAATTGTAGTCACAAATTGGCCACCGATCCCCTGAATGGCATAAGAGCCTGCTTTATCGCACGGTTCTCCGGTATTCCAATAACGTTTTATTTCATCGACGGTTAATGCTTTAAACTGAACTTGCGTTACGATTAACTTACTAAGTGTTTCATTTCTTTGATCTTGACTTCTTTGATCTCGAGTTATGACTGCAATTGCTGTTAATACTTGATGTTGTTTATTTTCAAGGCGCAACAATGTGGCTATACACTCAGCTTCATTCGCTGGTTTACCCAATATTTCACCTTCAATCACTACACTAGTATCAGAGCCAATGACAATGGATTGTGTTTGTTGTTGCACTGGCAACGCTAAAAAAATTGCTTGGGCTTTTTCCTTAGCTAAACGTACCACATAGTCTTGAGCATGTTCATTACACTGCACTGACTCGTCAATATCAGCTGCTTGGGTAATAAATTGATAACCTAATTGCGCTAAAAGTGCTTTTCTTCTAGGTGATTGTGAAGCCAAAATTAGTTGTTTCATGCATACTCAAAAGTTGCTATTTAATAGAAAAATGTCGACGCACTTTACGTAACAAATAAAATATCCATGGCCACAAAACTATTGTAGTTATCACGGGGTATAAATAGCTGGTAAGAAAAGAAGCATCAATTAAAAAACGTTGTAACCAAAAAACAACTAAATGATATAGAGCAGCTAAAACACCGGTAATAAGTGCTTGTTGCCAAATAGAAAAGTTACGTATTTTCTGATAATTTTCCGCGACAATAAAAACTGAAATAGCCATAGCTGCAGCATGAACACCTAATACTGAACCTAGCAGAACATCCAGTAAAAACCCCATAACCCACGCAGTGATAATATTCACTCTGCCCGGCAAAGCCATACACCAGTATATAAGAACAATAAGCACCCAATCAGGACGAAAAGCATCAACACTCAATGGTAATGGCATTATGCTCGCCATTATAGCAACCAATAAAGTAAGCAAAATAATGACACCATTATGAGCAAACATTAATTAATCACCTTTTTTTTAAGGTTAGAGTTAGGTTTAGGCGCAAAGATACTTACCGGCTCTTTATGCGATAATAACAACAAGTAACGTAACCGATCTATTTGAGCAACAGGAGTGCTATATACTCTAACAAATTCTCTAGATTCATCATTGCTAATAAATGTAATCGTAGAAACAGGATAACCTTCAGGGTATTTTCCTCCTAACCCTGAGGTAACCAGAACGTCACCAATTCTGATATCAGCACTTTGTGAAACAAAATTATGATTCAAACGATCTATATGGCCACTACCCGAAGCAAGTAATCTTAAGCCATTACGTTTTACTCTAACTGGCACCGCATGAGAAGTATCCGTAATTAAGATAATTCGAGAAGTCGTTTGTCCAACGTGCAATATTTGCCCAACAATACCTAAAGCATCAAGTACAGGTTGCCCTTCATAAACACCATCGCTTGCACCACGATTAACAACCAATTGGTGACTATAAGGGTCACTATCCACTGATAAAATTTCAGCCACCATTTTCTTTAATTCACTTCGTAACGGTGAAGCAAGTAAAGAGCGTAAGCGTTCATTTTCTTGTTTTATAATATCAAGCTGGATAGCTTGTTCATGAAATTCAAGTTCATTTAAACGAAATTGTTGGTTTTCATCCATCAACTGTTGACGAGTAGCTATATTGGTTGATACCCATGTCATAGCCAACTTAGGTGTATTAGCAAGGTATTGTAAAGGGCTTACCATAGATTGTAAGTAACCGCGTAAAGATTCAAAGCTTGCCATTTTATGATCGAAAAAAATCAGTAAGGCAGAACAAAACAGCACCAAGACAAGTCGGTGCTGTGGGGATGGACCATGTTTAAAAATTGGGTTCATAGAAAACCAGTTACGAATTGCGAGCTTCTAATTACGAGTTGTTAGTTATGTCTTTTAAAGCATATAAAGAACATTTTCTAAGCTGTAGGGTTTTCGACGATATTTAGTTCAAGTACAAGGCAAAAGCACGGAGTTGACGCTAGTCAATGAGTACTTTTAACTCCGTAGTTGTGCTAAATAGCAATGAAGACCCACAGTTTTTTATTCATAGGAGAAGAGGTCACCGCCATGCATATCAATCATTTCAAGTGCTTTACCACCACCTCTAGCCACACAAGTAAGAGGATCTTCCGCAACCACTACCGGAATACCTGTTTCTTCCATTAATAAACGATCTAAATCTCTTAATAATGCACCGCCGCCAGTAAGTACCATACCGCGCTCTGAGATATCTGAAGCCAGCTCAGGTGGTGATTGCTCTAGCGCAACCATAATAGCACTAACAATACCGGTTAATGGCTCTTGTAATGCTTCTAATATCTCATTGCTATTTAAGGTAAAGCTACGTGGAACACCTTCTGCAAGGTTACGACCGCGTACTTCAATTTCAATTAACTCTTCACCTGGATAGGCAGAGCCAATCTCATGTTTAATGCGCTCTGCTGTCGCCTCACCGATTAAACTACCAAAATTACGACGCACATAGTTGATAATGGCTTCATCGAATTTATCACCACCAATACGTACTGATGAAGAATAAACTACACCGTTAAGTGAGATAATACCAACTTCAGTTGTACCACCACCAATATCAACAACCATAGAGCCTGTTGCTTCCGACACTGGCATGCCCGCACCAATAGCTGCCGCCATAGGTTCGTCAATTAAATAAACTTCTCGAGCGCCAGCTCCCATAGCTGATTCACGAATCGCACGTCGTTCTACTTGCGTTGAACCACAAGGAACACAAACTAAAACTCTTGGACTAGGACGTAAAAAATTATTGCTATGCACTTGTTTAATAAAGTGTTGTAACATTTTTTCGGTAACAAAAAAGTTGGCTATAACACCATCTTTCATTGGACGTATCGCTTCAATATTACCCGGTGTACGACCCAACATTTGCTTAGCAGCAGTACCGACAGCAGCAACACTTTTTGAGCCACCTGAACGGTCTTGACGAATAGCAACCACTGAAGGCTCGTTTAATACGATACCTTGGTCTTTAACATAAATAAGGGTGTTGGCCGTACCTAAATCGATTGATAAATCGTTAGAAAACATACCGCGTAATTTTTTAAACATAAGCTCGAAATGTCCTGTGAAAATGCGACTTCATTAGCGCAAAAAGTTAGAGCGAAAATTATTTGAATAACAGATCGAACAATCATACCTGACTATTAAAGCCAATTCTATTGTGTC